>ERZ1023630.3-NODE-3-length-234953-cov-129.842808_pt1 | contig 234953 bp, 156 predicted proteins | sample MGYA00380332_ERZ1023630 | MGnify/ENA primary metagenome ERZ1023630 (study PRJEB33179, sample SAMN07448973) | human gut metagenome | biome: Human-gut; feature: Human associated habitat; material: Faeces | host: Homo sapiens | place: India: Bhopal | collected...
CTCAAAAGCGAGTGCAAAAGTACTAACTATTTTTCATTCCACCAAATGTTTTGAGGAAAAAGTTTCAAAAAACGCCACTTTTTAACAATCGTAAACACTTAAATAAACTATCAGATACTCAGCACCTTATAATATACATGCGCACACTGGAGCGCGCATACATACGCATATATGCGCACGCTCTCGCGCGCGCATATTATATATTGTATTCAAATATTTTTGCTTATTTTTTAAGGGTAAACTCAAACTTGAGACCGCCTTCCGGCAAATTACTTACCCGAATAGTACCTCCATGCAGGAGAACGGCATTCTTTACAATGGCAAGTCCGAGACCTGTACCACCCATTTTGCGGCTACGTCCCTTATCCACCCGATAAAAGCGCTCAAACAAACGGGCCAGATGCTCCGGTGGTACTCCCTGACCATTATCCTGGAAAATGAAATGCCATTTATTTCCCTGTTCCTTCGCCTCCAAGGTCATCTTGCGCCCCTCTCCAGCATAAGCAATGGCATTATCTGTAAGATTGCGGAAAATGCTATATATCAGACTTCGGTTTCCCTTCACCACGATATGTTCCGGCATCCGGTTATCAAAAGTCATTTTCCTTTCCTGTCGAGCCAACGCTGTCTCACGAGTAATATCAGCTACCATCTGGGTAATATCTACCGCTTCAAAATCTATCATATCAGAACCATCATCCAAACGGTTAAGCGTAGAGATATCGTGAAGCAAGGAGGTCAACCGCTCACTTTGGGCAAAGCAGCGTTGCAGGAATTGCGCCTTGGTCGCCTCATTGATATGCGGGTTATCCAGAATCGTCTCCAGATATCCCTGAATACTAGCCACAGGAGTTTTCAACTCATGAGCGATATTCTGAGTAAGTTGTCTTTTCAGGATATCCTGTTCTTTTCGGGTAGTCTGCACGCGCTTATACATCTTGATGATTCTTTCAGCAATTTCTCCCAACTCATCCCCCGGGAAGCTTGCCAAATCTTCTACCTCCAGGCTTTCATTGTGATCTGCCTTATAGGCAAATATACGGAGTTTGGAAATATTACTTCCCAGACGACTGGTGAAACGATAGAGCACAAGCGTAAGAATGATGACGGCAACAAGAGCAAACCAGATATAATGCTGATCAGCCTGAAGCGACTTTGCCAAATCATCGTTATATGGCAACGCCGTACGCACAACTAGCTGACTTTTAGGAAAATAGGATGCCACATAGAAATAATCGTGCTTGAGGGTAGAAGACTGGCGTTCCACACTGGTTCCCATTCCATCCTGAAGTGCCTCCGCAACCTCCGCTCTTTTTGCATGATTGGAAAACTTGCGAAAATCCTTACCCATATTATCATAGATTACCTTACCATTAGGCTTGATAAGAGTCACTCTCAAATCTTTACTTTCGTGTTCCTGAACAAAATCCTCAAGTTTAGCCTCAGCTACCCTGACACTATCCACCAGATTCACCGTATCCGACAATAGAATACCATTTGAAGAAGAGAGAGCGAGATCCTCCACCAACAATTCGTTATAGTTGGCAAGTTTCAAGGTAAGGGTACTAATCTTATACTGCTTCTCTCGTGTTTGCTGAAACACGATAAAGCTGACAGCGAACACCAGGAACACCGCCAGCACACTAAAGTACAATTTTCTACCTACAGTATTTGTTTTAAGCATTGAACTTTAAAAACTGAATATTAAACTTCACAATTATCTGTAAATCAAAGTCAAACCAATCAGGCATCGAAATAATATCCGAAACCGAGACGAGTCACGATGCACTTTGCAAATCGTCCAACCTTTTTACGCATACGGGTAATGTTCACATCCACGGTACGATCGAGCACCATCACATCCTTAGGCCACACCCTATCTATCAATTCCTGACGGGAGAAGACTCTGCCCTTTTCTTCCAACAAGAGATGGAGCAACTCAAACTCAGTCTTGGTAAAAGGAACAGCTTCGCCATCAATGCTAACCGTTTTCCTATCAAGATCCAGCACCAGCCCCTGATAGCCAATCACCTTAGGTTCATCAGCACTACCATTCTGTTCTGCGGTACGGCGCAATACGGCACGAATGCGTACCATCACCTCACGGATGGAGAATGGCTTGGAAATATAGTCATCAGCACCCAGGTTGAATCCCGTCAACGTATCATTCTCCGTATCCCGAGCGGTAAGGAAAATGATTGGCACATGGGCAGTCATCGGGTTCTCCTTCAACTTCTTAGCCAGTTGGAATCCACTCATACCTCCCATCATCACATCCAGTAGCAACAGATCATAGGATGCAATATCCATTTCCAAAGCCTCTTCGGCAGAATTGGCTGTATCCACATGATATCCTTCTATCTGGATATTGAAACTCAAGATTTCACACAAATCCTGTTCATCATCAACAACAAGAATTCTTTTATCCGCCTTTTCCATAATCTATTTTTTATAAATTCGTAATTATGGTGCAAAAATACATTTTTTATCTCGTAATAAGCGTTACATCAGATTACAATTTTGTAACAACAATGTGTTTTTTACAAAAAAATGATAAAGCATAGTATAATATTACACTTTTTAACTCAGTGTAATTATATTGGCTACACCATATAACTAAACAAATCGCTTTTCTAACAAATAAAACCCTGCAATACTTCTATATAAACGAGAAGTACTGCAGGGCTTTTTTTATCTTTCTGAAGAAGAGAGAGGACTATGCCAATCTCTTCTCCAGGCGCTCACGGATAGCAGCGATGAAGCCGGCTGAGTTGACAGGCTTAGCCTCAACACCTTCCATCAGGTTGACGAGATCCTTGGTAGCGATACCATCATTCAAGGTATCGAAGCAAGCAGCCTCCAGCTGGTCGCCGAAGTTCTGGAGATCCTGAAGTCCATCCATCTCACCACGCTTTCTCAAGGCTCCACTCCATGCAAAGATGGTTGCCATTGGGTTGGTAGAGGTATCCTCACCCTTCAGATAGCGATAGTAGTGACGGGTAACGGTACCATGCGCTGCCTCATACTCATACTTACCTTCTGGAGAGACCAATACAGAGGTCATCATAGCCAGAGAACCGAAAGCGGTACTGAGCATATCGCTCATCACATCACCATCATAGTTCTTGCATGCCCAAATGAATCCACCCTTGCTACGGATTACACGAGCCACCGCATCATCAATCAATGTATAGAAGTATTCGATGCCGAGTTCAGCAAACTTCTCCTTGTAGTCACTCTCGTAAACCTCTTCGAAGATCTTACGGAACTGCGCATCGTAAGTCTTTGAGATGGTATCCTTGGTAGCAAACCAAAGGTCCTGTTTGGTATCGATGGCAAACTTGAAGCAGCTGTGAGCAAAGCTGCGGATACTCTTGTCGGTATTGTGCATACCCTGGATAACACCTGCACCATCGAAGTTGTGGATTTCCACCTCCTGCTTCTTTCCGCTCTTACCCTCGAACACGAGTTTGGCTACTCCCGGTTCATCGGCACGGATTTCCACACTCTTATATACATCTCCGTATGCATGACGGGCGATGGTGATAGGCTTCTCCCAGTTCTTCACACAAGGGTGGATACTTGGGATGGTGATAGGTGCACGGAACACAGTACCGTCCATAATACTACGGATAGTACCATTAGGGCTCTTCCACATCTTATGAAGCTTATACTCATCCATACGCTGTGCATTAGGAGTAATGGTAGCACACTTCACAGCTACACCATATTTCTTGGCAGCCTCAGCAGAGTCGATGGTCACCTGGTCGTTGGTCTGGTCACGATAAGGCAGACCCAGGTCATAATACTCAGTTTTCAAATCTACGAAAGGAAGAATCAGTTCATCCTTGATCATCTTCCAGAGGATTCTTGTCATCTCGTCACCATCCATCTCTACCAATGGAGTCGTCATCTTAATCTTTTCCATAATCTATACAGTATTAATATTGATATTCGCAATTTGTCTGCAAAGATACGGAAATTATTTTAAAACAACACTATTTTTAGTCAATCATTTTACATTTTGACATTATTTACGTATAAAAATACCGATTTTTGCCATCTTCCTCCTTTTTAATTGGTGCTGATTGGCAAATTATAAACAAATATTTTCAACCTGTATGAATGAAAAATAGAAATAGACCGCACACCGCACAAATACGGCATAATTTATTGATAAACAACAACTTGCAGAGTGCGATCTCCGTGCGGTGTGCGGTCTAAAATGCAAAATTTGACTCACCAATCAACAGGCATCGCTCCACGAAGTTTTTGTACGAGTAGTTGTTGAAACTCAGACAATGTATTCTACTGCCATACACATCTCGAAATCATTCCAACCGTACAGGTAGAAATAATTTCTCCATTGATAAAATCCTTTAATTAAGAGATATGGATCTCCATATCTCTATCATTTATTACTTTACGCCTGCACTTTTTGATGGTCATCAAGTGTCACTCATTTCAAATTATAAACAAATATTTTTGAGTTCGGGTCGTCCACGATTGTAAACAATTGAGAATCGTCATTTTTCACAGCCAACGTAAAGGTGGCTTTATCCAAATGATAAATATCTTTTAGATTGCCTTGATAATCGTATTTATAGACATAACTAGCTGTAGGCATAGGAGCATTAAAATTTTCTTTTTCCCCTGAATATAAGGCATAAACGTAGTTGTCGGAATTTGCCGCATCCAAGAACCCTAGGCCATCCTGCAATTGATAGTCATCATTTTTCACTTTATAGTTCATTGGCTTCACTACAGCATCCTTACGATGAATCAATGTTCCATCCTTTATGTCATAAAATCTCAACACCCCTGCAGCAAAGGAAAAGTTCACTAGTATTTTCTTATCAGAAGACACAACCGAACGTCCAAAATTAGCCATTGCATCAATCATTTTATTAGAAACCTTTTCCTTGTTTGGCAAATAAGAGCCATAAGTGGAATACTTTTTTAGAGAATCATTCAACAAATCAAATTTATGATTTTCAAAAACTCCCAATGCAGCATACCCTTTTCCTATATTGTTTATGCAATAATATCGATCATTAGACTTCAACTTGTCTATTTGTGTAGGACTATTATTATTTGCAAGATTGCCTAAGTCATACTTTAAAAGCTTGCCTTTCTCCAAATCATACACATAAAGCAACGTTTCACCATTATCTTTCAACAATTCAAAATTCGAGGCTTCCAACACCTCGTCCTTTGCCTCTCCTTTAGGAGCCAATTGATATTTGAGTTTACCCGTTTCCATATCAAACACCTTTATCATTCCCTTTGCATCTTTAAAATCAGAAACGATAAAAGAGTTCTGCTCTGCAGCTAAAGCCATAGGCAAACCAACTTCTACAGAGATTTTTCTAGCACACTCTAATTGCTTTACGTTGGTGTTTTCTTGCTTACATCCCCATACAGCAATCAAAGCAGCACAAACACTTAACACTAAAATAACTTTCTTCATAAACATTCTTTTTTAATGCCAAATGCCACTTTAAGATTAAAGAGGCACTTGACATAATTAATATTACTCCGATACAGTTCTATAAAAACGATGATCAACATGTCCTGAAGTGCAGATTCTTGTTAAATAAAGTTTACAATCTTCATTTTCATTTTCGCCATCAGAAAGAGCCTCTACATTTGCTAGTTCCAAACTACTCTCCAAAGAATCATCGTTAAAAAGATGATTGCTTTCCACTGCCATTAAGCCCGCTATCGCCAAGCAGAATGCACAAAGAAATACTTTCTTTTTCATGACACATTTAATTTAAAATTTCACATTTAGACATTTACTATATTTTTATAAATATCCATTACTTTTTTATTCGCTATAGGACTACCTATAAGAATCACCTTACCCTCTGTATTTAACAAGAAAGAATGGTATTTATTCTCCTTAGGCAAATCCTTGTTATTCTTTTTGAAAGCAAAAGCCGTATCCACATAAATAGAACTTTGCAAATCCGTAATTTCTAGCTCCACATTCACATCCTCCATATCTTTCTTTTTGGGAGCCAAGATAAAAACATAATCTATATCAAGTTGTTTTTTCTTTGCCTCTGCTATCAAAGGATTCCAAAAACGAAGTTTGCTCAAAGCACACGAGCTGCATTCTGCAGAATCTACATAAACAACCATCGTGTACTTCTTATTCAACTTGCTCAATGGATTACGCCGACATTCCATCTTGTCAAGGCACAATTCTATCGGACGAGATTTCATTTCCTCTATCTTGTCTCTCACTTGTTCCTTCTCTGACTTACATCCAAAGAAGAGCAAGCATATCATCATACCTATTATAGATAGTTTAGCCTTCATCTATTTTTTAGTTTAAAATTGTTCTTGTTGTTTGCAAAATTAGTAAAAAAACACTTAACTTCCAAATATCAGCAGTACATTTAGTACACTATCTTTTCTACTTCAGTAAACTTACACATCACAACTAGCAACAAATCAATATATTAACATAAAAAGTACATTTAATACATTCTTCATTCCAATGCCTTAATAAAAGCATCAAACTTCTTTATATTATCAGACTTAAACAATAGCAGAACTAATTTCTTACGCTTATTGGTAACACTCTGCTTTGAAATACCCAAAAGACTCGCAATCTGAGAAGGGGAAAAAGAAAGTCTTGTCAGCAAGCAAATTCTAAACTCATCATCTAAGATTCCGTCAAACAAAGACATTCTTTGCCAAAACGCAGGCAGATTTGCCTCAATCAATTTCTGCAAGTCTTTCCATTCACTAGCAGACGGTTTCTTACCAACATTAGCATATTCTTGGAAAGTCAAAACCACCTTGGATTCCATAAACGTGTTCTCTTTTTTCCATTTGTCTTCATTCTCATTCGTTTCATAGACACTCAACATACCATTCAGATTTTCCAACTTTTGTTTTAGAAACTTCACTTCCTTTTGGGTTGAATACAATTCTTTCTTGGTAGCACCATATAGAGTTTGCATCTTTAGACTTCTTGCCTTCATTTTACTTATTACAATAAGTAAGACTACTATCATCAAGAAAGACGTAAACAATAAGCCTTTCCAAACATCAAATGTCACCATCAACCCGAAAAGCAGGTTTATATAGCATTTATTAAATAATATCATAATCAATTTCTTTACATATAAAAACACAAACTACCGCTTCCCTTTCTCCCCAAACTTGCAAAAGATAGGCATGATGAATATCAGCGCAGGGAGGGAGAAGAGCAGTCCACCCGTTACTCCCGTGGCAAACGAGAACCAGAATGGCTCGTCCTTGCCATCCATGAAAAACGGAACCAGCCCCACAATCGTAGAAGACACCGTCAGGAAGATTGGAATGATCTTGTGATTGAAGGCTCTGACATAATCCCTTATCTTGCCACGATGCGACAAGCGATGCATATTGTTATATTGACTCAAAATGTAAATGCCCGAGTTCACGACTATACCAATCAGCAATACCAAGGAAGCGAAGCCTCCACTGCCAAAAGGAATCTCCGTAAAACAGAAAGTAAGGAAACTGCCTATCAACGCCACAGGAATGACGGAAACTATCACCAGCGACTGGCGAACGGACTCAAACTGAATGGCACAAATAAAGAACACGATCACCACTATCAAGAAAAGCAACCAATAATTGGATTTCTCATTGATAGACCTGTGGTAAGAAGTATTCTCGCAACGATACCCCACAGGCAAAGTCTTATTGAAATACTTGAGCACTCCGTCTATATACTCGGATGAGTAGGTATAAGAACCCATCACATTGAATGCCACATTCAGCATATACTCCTGGTTTTTCTTAGGAATGACATTCTTCGCCTCACGGCGTTCCATCTTCATCGCCTCTGGCACAAACAGCTCACTTGAGTCCACCTTCACCTGCTCGTTTTCCACATGCCACAAGTCAAAAGACGTTTGAGGCAAGGGCTTGAGATATACGTCAGACTCTATGTTGTTATCCTTATAATACCCTACATAGCTAGACATCAAGATATTTTCCAGCGATCCATGCGCATCATCCACATCCACCTGATAAAGAGCCATTTGCTCCTTCTTGTAGTCCATGAAGAATTCAGGCTCTTGGTTTTCAAAGCCCGGAGTCTCAATGGTCAAGTCCTGCACACGTGGATTTTTTCTCATATAGCGGCACACGTCCTCTGCCAGACGATAGAGCTGGTCGTAATTATAGCCAGAAAGCGTCAAGCGATTGCTGCGATACAGCAAGTTCAGGGCATTGCTAAACCCTCGCTCGCTCACGCCATAAGTGCTCCAGTCAGCGCCGCCAATCGTTATCACCTTGCCTATCACCTCATTTTCCAGGCGATATGGGAAAGAGGTCTTGTCAACACCCTGTTTGAAGTGAACAACGATTTCGCCATTTCTCTTATCAATGCGAGTGACAAACTCCTTGATTTCCTTATATTTCTTCAGCGTTTCCTCCACAATCATCATCTTGGGGTTAAGCTGCACGGCTGTACCGCCCACAGGCATCTGTGCTCGGATGTGCAATACCTTTTCCTCATTCTCATCACCCCGGCGGCTATCCTCGTCCAAATAATCGGCAAACATCTGCACAGTACCGCCCAAATACTTAGACAGCAAAGGCTTGTATTTATCCACGAAAGTAGAGTTGCCCAACGTTTGGTTATAAAGCGCATCATACCAAGGCAAACGAGCCTCATCCGCCTGTTCCATTTCATACGCTTCGTCATCCGTCCCCAACCGATCTGGCAAAAATTGGAAAGGAATGCCGAACGCCAACACCAACAAGACATAATACACCCATTTACGGCGGGAGGTGAATGCGATATAACGGCTGTAGAAGCGATTGCACCTAACGACCACCCTGCCCAACCTGAGATGTTGCCTTTGGCTGCTATATTGCCAACGGTCGATGATGGCTGGCACAAAAAACAACGCCACGACCAAAGACACCACCAGATTGATGATGACTATCCAAGCGAAATCGTACAAGTCTTGCTGCAATTCCTTAGGAAGGAAAAAAATGACCACCATAGACCCTATCGTGGTGAGCATAGCCGCCAACAACGACAAGAAAGCCTTGCGGTTGTGATAATAACCATAATGATCGACCATCACAATCGTAGAGTCAATGATAAGTCCTAAAGAGACGGTGATTCCTGCCAAGGAATAAATGTGCAGCTTGATGTCGAACAACCAAAACACGATGATGGCTATCAACAGATTGGCAGCCAATGTGGAAGCAACGATAGCCAGATATTTCCAGTCTCGGTTGGTAAGCCAGACAAACACCAGCAGGATGGCAAGCGACATCAATGTCCTTCTCAGCAACTTCGACATCTCCTCTCGCTGTTGCTTGGCACTGTCATACGACAACTGGAAATACACCTTCTGATGAATGCCAGCCTTCAGCTGCTCCATCTTCTCCTGCACGACATCCGACATCCTCACGGTCTTGCCATCCGAAGGAATATAAACGTTGATATATACCGTGTTCAAACCATTTACCCGATAATAGCTGTCGGGATCCTGGTTCTTCACTTGCACGGCAGCTAAATCGTTCAGATAAACCACCTTTCCATCTATGTTTTTCAAAGGCATCTCACCCAAAGGTTTTCCAAACAACTCGGTGGTGAGATGCAAGGCAATCTTCTCTTGGTTTCCCTGCGCCGTGGTGTGCATCACCGTACCGATGATTTCATCCTGCCCGATATAGTTGCGAATGCCATTGGCTATGTCGTTCGACGTGATGCCGTATGCAGAAAGAGCCATCGGGTCATAACTTATCTCCACGTATGTATCCGTCGTGCCAGTCACTTCCACCTTGTTAACGCCATCCACTGCCTCCAGTTGCCTGACCACATTCTCCTTCACAAAGTTCTTAATCAACTCGGGCTGTATGTCGGCATTCACCAGGTAAGTCAGCAACAGTTTTTGGGCATTGTGCGATGCCATGCCGCTGACCACCTCGCCTCCCATCAGCGTAGGATAAGAAACGCCCTTCGGCAATCGCTCGTGCGACTGTCGCAACAAGGAAGAAATCTCGAACCTGACGGAGGACACATCCACATTCTCCTTCAGATTGACCACGATTTCACTTTTGCCAAAATAAGACTTGGAAGAAACACTCTCCACCCCTTTCAGCGCAGACACCATTCCCTCTATCGGCGAGGTGAGATTCTGCTCCACCACCTTTGCCGACACATGAGGCCACTCGTACTTGATGGTCATGCGCTTGCCCTGTCGTGGTGTCGGCTCAGTCCCCACGTCGATGAGGGGAGCCAACGCCACGCCAATAATCATCAAGATGACGAAAGTCAATATCACACTAAAAGAGGATAGTTTCATCGTATATCAATTTTTCGTTTTGTCTGTTTTCTTTCTATATATTGAGTAATAGAGGATTGGCACAAAGAAGATGCTCACCAAAGTGCCTATCACCATGCCTATGAGGATGGCTAGCGACAACGGGAATTGCATGTCGGCACCTATGGAGCCTCTCGACATAAATGGCAACAAAGAGAAAATGGTGGTCAGCGAAGTCATGATGATAGGCATCAGACGCTCATGCCCCGCCCGCTCTATCGCCTCCATCAGCGGCTTCCCTTCACGGCGATGATGATTGATGGTGTCGATCTTCAAGATAGAGTCGTTGATGACAATGCCCGCCATCACGATGACACCGGTCATCGACATGATGTCGATGGACATTCCGAGCAACCACAACACCAACAACACGCAGAACACATCCAGCACGATTTCCGACAAGATGATGGCTGGCTGTATCATACTCTCAAACTGTGCCGCCAAGATGAAATACAAGAGAAGCAAGGCCACGACCAAAATCCAAACCAAGCCCATGATCATCTGTCGGCTGGAGAAATAGTCGCCACTGGCAACAATCCTCACATCGTCATGCTGAGCCTCGTATTGCGACACGAAATCCAGAATCCGTCTCACCTCCTTGCCAGAGGCTTGTATGTCAACAGGTTGGTATTCGCCCCCTTCCGAGCCATACAGATGCTTATAGTCATACACCATACGCTCCTTCAGCAACAGGCTCAAAGGTATGCTCACCCCATCCTTGGCATCAATGGAAGACGACAATATCGACTCCCTGTCCGCCTTCGACGAACCTATCACCACCGGTACGCTTCCCGCACCTTGGTTGATGCGCAAAGCCTCGTTGGTTCCCGATATTTGGCGCAACCTATCACACAGTTGGGTATATGAGATGCCATAAATGGTCATCTGCTCCACATCAGCCACCAACTGCAAATTCTCCTCCGTCACCACAGGTGGAATCATCACTTCAGGGAAATGTTGGCGCAAACTGTCGGTGAAAGCCATAGCCTGCGACACCGTAGGGCGATGCCCCCCAGCGTCTTGCAACTTCAATCGCAAATCAGGTTCCCCAGAAGAGAATATCATATCGAATAGGTTGCCCGAAGGAGAGAACGAGACAGACGCATCGGGATAAGCCTCAGCCACATACGACTGCAATCGCTTCTTGGCTTGCAAGAACTCATCCACCGACTCACACTTAAAATACACCAATGCCTCGGAAGAGGTAATGTCTTGGGTATGGAACAGCAAAAAGTCTTGCGTACCCACCATCGAGGTTGTCGCTTCCACCCCTTTCTTGCAATGCTCCAGCACTTGGCTAATCCTCCTATCGTTCTCTTGCACCGAGATGCCCGCGTTCCAATCCACATACATGATGGCATCCGTATAGCTCACCTCCGGCATTTGTCTTTTCTCGGAGATTAAAAACATCACCACGAGTCCCGGGGCAGAGAGCAAGAACAAGAAGAGACAGAGGCGCAAATGAGCAAACATCCAGCTCTGCGTCTTCTCATACCAGCGTAAAATCGCCAGATTCGTTTTCGTCACGTTTTTCTCGTCATCTGCCACCAAAGTCTCGCCCTTCTCAAGCTTGCGCTTGTGCACCTTTTGATATAGCACCTTGAAATATACAGGCAGCACGATCATACTTACAGCCAACGACGCAAAAAGGGCTATGGCAATGCCCATACTCTGGTCGTAGAACAAAGCACCCGTCATTCCACCGATAAAAATCAACGGCACGAAAACACTGCAAGTGGTCAATACAGAACTCAACATCGGCGTAAACACCTCTGCGGTTCCCTGGCATATCGCCTCAGCCAAGGTATTGCCACTATGCAATTTCTGCAAGATGTTGTCTATCACAATGATGGAGTTATCCACAATCATACCCACACCCAGAATCAATCCCGACAAGGATATGATGTTGAGGGAGATGCCCAACAACTTGAATGCCAACAGCGTGATGAGCAAAGACAATGGGATGGACAATGCCACCAACATAGCCAAGCGCCACTTACGCATAAAGAACAACAAGACCAACAAGGTAAAAAAGGCTGCCGCCAAAAGGTTCCACTCCAAATTGTTGATAGAATAAGACAACAATTCCGTTTGGTCTCTAGTTATGTCAAATTCCAAATCAGGATAAGTTTTCTCCAGGTCGGCAATCACATTGTCCACCTCGCTCTTCAGCTCATCCATCTGTGCATCATTCTGCTTGATGATGCACAAGGTAACGCAATTCTTCCCATTATGCCTGACGATGTTTCTGCGCATGGCAGGATGCTCCTCTATCTTACACAAGTCCTTGAGCTGGAGCATCCGCCCCTCATGGTTGATATAAACATTGCGCACATCATCCACCGTCAAAATCTGACTGTCGAAATGCACATTATACTGGTAAATGCCATCAACCACCGTAAGGGCAGACAATCGGATGTCATTCTCAGCCAAGGCTCGCTGCAACTCCTCCACCGTGATGCCCAAAGCCGCCAGTTTGTCCGCATCAGGCACACACTGAATCTCGGAGGTAGTCAGTCCGCTCATATCCACCATGGCTGTGGACGGTAACTGCTCCAGGCGACGGCACACCACATTTCGGGCAAAGTCGCTCAGTTGGGCAAACTTTGCCGAAGCCTCCTGCCCCGATGGTTCTCCACGGAAAGAGACGTTGAGGAAAAAGGCAGGAATATCCGAAGCACTCGCCTTGATGACCTTGGGGCGAACCACATCCTTCGGCATATTTCCCATCGCCATGTCGATTTTCTCATTCACCTCGATGAAAAGCATGTCGATGTTGGCACCAGGCTCAAACTTCAACAAGATATTTCCCACATCCATTCGAGAGTCTGAGCTGATGCTCTTCACGCCCGACACTTGCGCAAGCTGCCCCCTAAGGGGAGCTATCACACGTTTTTCCATCTCTTGCGCAGAGCAACCTGGCATACTCTCCTGCACGGTAATCTGCGGAATGTCTATGTCGGGCATCAGCGATACGGGAATGTTCTTGATGCCGACGATGCCAATCACCACCAGGGCAATCAGTATCATCGTTACCGCCACCGGACGGTGAATCAAATACTTAATCATAGGCGTTGACAGTTTTTATCTCTTCTTGATTTTCACCTTCGTTCCATCAGCTAGATTCAGGTTGCCGGAAGTGATGACCACATCTCCCGCATGCAACTCCGTCTCCTTGCGTTCGCAGCCCTTGATGGCGTATGAGCCAATGTTGCTATAAGCGATATCCACGTATGTCCACACAGCCTCGCCATCCTTGTAGAGAAAGACCACATGATAGCCATCACGTTCCACCACAGCATCCTTAGGCACCACAAACGATTGAGCCACATCATTCTCTATGATAACTTTCACATTCATGCCATCGAGCATTTTTCCCGAAGGATTAGGAATGCGAGCCGTTATCTTGATGAGTCCCTTCTCGCTCACGGTTGGGTTGATATTTGTTACCGTACCCGCATACTGAGCCTTCTCGTCAACAAAAGGACTCACTATCACCTTCTGCCCCTTGTGGATATTCTTGATTTCAGCCTCCAACACACTAAACTCCACATCGAGTTGCGTATCGTTGATGACTGTGCAGAGCTTATCCAAACGTTGGTTGCGCTTATTTTCCAAATCGGCGATTCTTCCGGCAAAAGGAGCCACAAGCGCACATTTGTCTATACTGTTGCGAGCCGACTGCAACTGGTATTGGGCCAGATAATACCCCGATGCCACCTTGGCACGGTGCATCACATCGGCAGGCACGTTGGCAGAAATGCCATCATATCCCAATCCGATGAGCCTGTCGGCCAAATCTACCTTTGCCTTTTCCAGTTGCTTGGTAGCCTTCTCCACTTCCAGAGCGGCGTCGCCACCATCGGTTTTGGCTATCAATTGTCCCTTAGCCACCCTGCAGCCATTATGCACATACACCCTCTTCACGATGCCTCCATCGGTAAAGGCAAGCTCGCATTTCTCGATAGCCCTCAGCTTGCCATTGCATATCAACTGGCGATGAAACGTCTGCCGATGTAATTTTATCGTATCCACATAAACATCAGTAGGAATACTTTCAGCGTTTACCATTTTTTCTTCCTCCGCATTCGTCTTCTGTCGGCAAGAGGAGTTCAATGCCGACACCACGATAAGCGCAGCCCATATCACATTTTTTATTTTCATCTTCATTATTTTCCGTTTGTTTGAACCAATTTATCAAAATCAACCGTTAAGTCTTGATGCTTATCCCAGTCGTACAGGGTGTATTTACGCAATGTATAATAATAAGACCAATACGTCTGAAGTTGGCTAATATATTGCGACTTGGCGGTCTCTAGTTCTTGGATGGCAGTATTGAGTTCCGTAACGGATATATTGCCCGTCTCGAATCTCTTTTTGGTAATCTCATATCTCTCGTTGGATATTTCCTGCGCACGCATCGAAGTGCGGCATTGCTCGGATTGGAAACTGAATTGCAAGATGTCTCGCTTTATCTTTTGCACATAATCTTGGTCAGCCTGTTCCTTCTTTGTCTTGGCAAGTTCCAGGTTAGACTTCGCCACCATCACCTTTCCCTTTTGCACGCCCCAGTCGAAGATAGGCAAGGTAACGGTCAAGCCGATGATTTCATTGTCTTGCAGATGACTGTAAGCCGCGGCGAAACCATCCGCCGTGCGATTGAAGCCCACCTCGGCATTCAGCCTCATCTGGATGCCCTTGGCAGATTTTGCCTGCGCCAGGTTTTGCTGCGCCGTCAACACGGAGATTTCCTGGGTTAAAGAATGCGAAGAATTATCCCACGCCTTTCGCAACACCTCGTCTGCATTCAGCACCATATCGGCAACATTGGCAGGAGGAATGAGTTTCGCATCCTCGTAATCCGTCACACGAAGATAGGAAAAGAGGTCGAACAAGCTATCGTCCATTTTTATCTTTGAGTTGTTCACCTCCACCTTCGTGTTCAGCTTCGACAATTCCAGTTGCAGCAGGTCGCTCTTGGTAATGGTGCCTAAGTTAAGACGCTTCTCCGAAATCTTATACAGGGCCTCCAAATCAGAAAATTTGCTCACATTTTGACTATAGTTTGACTGGGACGATATGGCTTGGAAATAGAGCGTCGCCACCTGTATGGCAATGTCCTCCATTTTTTCCAAATACACCTTCTTGGCTTTCTCAAACTCCTTGGGTTCCGTTTTCTTGCGCCATTTCAATTCGTTGTACGACCTCAGCGGCTGTGAATAAGACAGGCGCAAAGGCAAGGTATTGTACGTGGTCATCTTATAGTCGAACTGGTCGAGTCGATACAAATAAGACTTCAACGACAAGGTACCCCCCAAGGAAGCTATTTGCTGCTCCACCGACAAGGTCAGCGAATTGGTGAGGGAATTATTATCCACATAGTTGATTCTACCATCCTCGGAGTTTCTTGCCTCCACCCTGGAGTGGTCGAAGTTCATGAGACCTCCCGTCAGACTCACCGAAGGCAGCAGTTCTGCCCGAAACGACTTATAAGCCCAATAGCTAGACAAAAAGCTGAAGCGAGCCAACTGAGCATCATAGGAATTCTGTTGAGCGATAAGGATAGCATCGTTCAAGGAAATTACTTTTTGTGCTCTTGCCGTCAAGCCAACACATAGTAACAACAGCAATATGATTATTTTCCTCATTCTCGTCATTGTTTAGTTTTACGATTATAGATTTGGTTACAAAAGTACTATTTTATATTGACACTCACAAACTTTTCAGACATTTTTTTGCATTTTTTTTCATATCACTCACAGCTTGCGATGACACCTTTTCCTGAAAGTCCAATATTTTCTTAGCAATCACCCTCGCATCCGCTTGCCGATTCAGCTGCTGATACAAGCACATCTTTTGGTAGAGCGGATAAATACGATTCGGCATTTGAACGAATGCTTTATCATAACAAATCTCAGCTTCCCGATATTGTCCTAAATCCCGATGGTTATTGCCCATCAACACCCAAAACATAGGGTCATTGCTCACCAAGAGACCTCTTCGAAGCATCGCATTGCTATCCATCCAATGTTTGTTGACCCGCAACAAATGCGCATAATCAAACAAGAAGTACTTGTCGTCTTCACATAATGGGAGCAAGCGATTATAATCCTGCAAAAAAGTTTCATGAGTCATCCTTGCCATTGTCTTATAAGACCTATGGGCCTGCAAATGTCGGTTCGCTAAGTGGTAGCACAATCCCATCACGCCACCCAACGGCAAGCAGAGCAAAGCTATCTTCCTCCCCGAAAAAGCAACACCCAAGCTAGACCTCTCGGCAGCCTTCGCCATCAATACGACCATAACCATCTGGTAAGGGAACAATTGAAAAGAATAAGAGAACAAGGAGAAGACCACCAATGCGACAGCCCCTCCCAACAACACAACTGAGATCTTTCGCAAACGCCACATCGTCACTCCCACAGTCATTAGGCAGAATATCACACCTATCCACCCTTGCTCCACACCGACTTGCAATATGTCACAGAATGCATAGTCAATAACATCGGCATTCATAGCATACGAGACAATATGGTCTTTTGAGGAAAAGAAAGTTTGCAACACCTTGCCATATTCGCCAGCAAAGCTCCCCAGTCCTGTCCCTAGCCATCCATTATCCGTCAACATGCCCAAAGAAAGCCTCCAGATGAACGTTCTGCCAAGAGCCGAACCTTGTTTCAAGAAAAACAAGTATGCCCCTATTCCGATTGCCATAAACGTCAAATATACACAGTACTTTCTTATCAAGCCTCTATATTGCCAGCACAACACTACCGCTACAGCCACGATGGCGCTCCTGCTCCGAATCAACACCAGCATGACCATCCCCACAAAAAGAACAAAGAGATTTCCCTTTATCATGATGGATTTTTTCCATCCACCGAACTGTTGCTCTTTCCTCAGCCAAACGATAGCCATCGCCACTCCCATGGCGATAAAAGCTGTATAAGGTCCTGAATTGAAAAAATTTCCTTTTATTGCAACGGAAGCACTATTATAGCCACCTCCACAAAATTGCCACACCCCCAATAAAAGCTCATATCCACACACCAAAAACAGTGCACTTTCTATAGCTACTGTTCTAACCGCAAAGCCAATGAATAAAAGCCTCAGCATCAGATACAATACGAACAAAGATGTATAGGTAACAACCTGCCGAGCGCAAGGAACCTCCGATGGCATATAGCCTCGCACTAGCACATACTGCCACCAACAAAACACCAGCAAATCCACAAAATCCAATCGCCAAAGCAAATGTTTACCTCTGCACAAGCCATAAATACAAAAGAATGCGCATAACACACTTCCTATGGCACTACCATACAGCAAGGGTTCAGACCATAACGGAGTCACTGTCTGAACCGTAGGGAGCAGACATAGCAGCAATGGCAAAAATCCTATTCCCTTTCTGATATCGTTATCGGAGCTAAAAAGTTTCACTTATCTGTTTTATTGATACTTATCTGTTTATTTTATATCGTAACTAAACACCTGCTTCCCATTTTCATAGAAAAACACCTGTTCTTCCTTGCCTTGTGTCAAGTCTCGAAGCCAAAACAAGGCATTCTTGGGACCACGGAAAGCCACTGTCTTGCCTGTAGCTACAGTCTTACCCAATGATACCCATCCTTTGTCACCAGCATAATATAAGAGTTCGTATGTATCGCCAGCCCACACGAAATTTCCATCTGTTCGAGGATAGAAATCTACACACCGAATGGAAGACGGAGTATCCAGCTCATAGGTTAAACTTTTATGCTGCCCACTATAAAAGGTTGTCAACATATCATGGTCTGTTACATTCTCTGGTTTATAAGTAGAATCCACTGGTGTAAGCAATTTCAAGACTATAGGCTTCCTACATAAGGAATCCTCATAAATATCCAAATCAGCCAATTCCATTGGCGCTTTTTTAGGAGCATTATAACGCAGATAGCGAAAACAACGCCTATCAGAAACTCGTATCTTCAGATTGCTATAATCCAAAGTATCTCGAAATTCATACAACTTTTTTGCCTGTACAAAACTTTCATCCACGCTTGCCTCTATGCTCGATCCTATGATAGGACGCCAAAGCCTCTCAGCAAACAATTTGCCTAAGGGCATCTTCCTAGACAATACCATATCGACATAACTTCCAGAAATCGGTTTTAAAATTCTGCACTTTCTATTTCCTGAATAAAAAACAAATGGATACCCCACAGGAATACATTTGCCATTAGCAGCATCATAACATATAGGCTGATAAATAAAATTTGGTTCGATATTATCAAACCGCACCTTCTTACCTTCACATACTCCTACATCAATTGGAGTCCAGCCTTGAGGTGAGAATATTCCGAGATAGACTCGCTCCTCTTGCATGTTCAAAGGAATCTCCACATGGTTTTTTCCGAAATAATTATCTGTGACATCATGTCGGAAGAAATTTCTCATTTCTAAAGGTATTTCAGAGACATCTCCAAACTTCCTTACTTGATCTTCTTGCAATCCAAAACAGCTTCTATACACTTTACCTTTCTTACGCCCATCAGAATGAGGAAGCTTGCGTGTAGGCACAAGGTCATCAAATCCGAATTGTATATAACGACCAGTAGTATCTCTTAACGCAAGCCATTGGTGTGAAGTATGATTTGCGTACATAAATGCATCAATAGCTACAGGAATGCCACAAGAGCGCATAGCATACAGCCCGATGTCGCAACTCTCACGGCAAGTACCAAACTTGGTTGAGAACAAGAAAGTCGCCTCTAAATGTGGAGCTGAGAAATGTGAGTAATATTCAATTCTTTGTTGGGAAATATGCTCATTGATTATGCGGCAAGCCTCTACAACATCACTACCACGGTAAAGAGAATCGAGCAAAGAGCCATAATATGCCTTATATAATGACCTCCAGTTTGTTAATGGTTCGTTAGCGATACGATAAGGCAACAACAATTCACAGAAATCCTCAAAACTTAAATGTTTATTCCAAGGATACCTTTTCCAATCATCAAAAGCCTTATCTATGTTGTCTATTAAATAGTCTGCCTTGATAACCTGAGCATCATATACCTTTGGCAATGACTCAAATGGGTAATAACGCCATTGACTTCCTCCAATCTCGCTCATATCACCCACTTTCGGATTCTTGTAGGCTGTTGCTAGTATATTCTTCAAGGAGTCTAACGGAGCACCCTCGTAACTATACCAATGGGGCATATTGCGAATCAGGAACTTAGCAGCCTCTAGTTTTTGGGAATCATCTTTATAATGTTCCAACACTTTCTCCAATTCCCCACGGTTCTTTCCAGCAAATTCCAAGGCAGACTCTAGGCGTTGTTCGCCAGAGTCCACCACAGAACATGCTGTCAAGAACAGCAGGAAGAGAGCTAATAGGGTTTGTTTCATTTCAAATCATAAATACTATATCCGTTATTTAACAGAATATTCTAATAATTGAATTTTAGCAAATTTTCTTTGGCATCCAATGGATTCCAAGAATAAAAACAATGTCCGTTAGGATTTATCTTACACCGTAGAACATCTGTTTTTGGAACTATGTGCTTGTATGGGATTAAATTTAGAGAATATATTTCAATCTCAAATTTAGGACTATACAACTTATAGTTAGATACCTTTGAGATAAAACCAGGCTCATACCCCATATACTGAGCCAGAATATTACTGTCATTCATATCAACAAACGAGTAGTATATTCTTTTGGAACCAGACAAATCGATTTTGTCCTTTACAGCTTTGATCTCAGAAATTTTAATTTCTCCAAAGTTGTCAACACCACCCACAGCTATTGCATTTATAAACCTAAAACCGATACAAATCTTATTTTTTTTGTAAGCAAAATGATAATCTGCAAAATTTCGGTGTTCTGCATCCAGCCCCAAGCTATCAAGCATATTATAAACAAATACAGATTTTTCCTTCTTTTCGTTATACGTCTGCAAATCACGATCCAAAGTATTAAAAATGAGGATGGAGTCATTTACTCTATACACTTCTTGTAAAGGTCCGACAAAAGGGAGTTTCAGAGACTTGCTGGCAATAAAGATTGCCTTTTGAGAAGTTACTTTATACTTCAAAATTTTGTATTTAGCCTGATCTATTATTTCCAAAGTATCTCCATTCGGATTTTGCACCATATCCATAGCCATGGTTTCGTTTTTTCCATGTCCCTTTATCGCAAAACCATAAAGATATTTGTTTGTCACCTTGTCGTAAACAGAAAGTTGTTTTTGATGAGCCTCCACATCATTTTGAACCACATAGTATTTGTCCATTAACACCAAATCAAGTTGTTTGGATGCATTATCAATGTAAGTTACAGAAGGTTTTATCTCAACCTTCTGTTGAAACTTCGCAATATTAGATTCCTTATCTCTAGATTTGTCACAAGAAATTAACATGCAACAATTCATAAAAATAAATATAAGATAAGCAAATACTACTTTTTGACTTTTATTTAATGTATTATTCTTCATAAAAAAAACTTACTTTTCATTTATAGCCAATTTAAACTTATATCTCATATAATAGAACTTATCATTTTCTTGCCTTGGCAAAAGGGAAATTCCATAAAAATAGCCATTGTAATATCCTAAATATTTAAACATTGATGGCATTTTAAATTCACCGACAAGATTATCTTTAGAATATATTTGCATAACTGTTTCCCCTGTAAGCATATTCAGCATTACGGTTCTTACCAAATATCCATTATCAAATTTTAATCCAGAATTTATGCTTAATTTTGCAACATCTTCCTTAAAAACAGAATGATCTTTAACCAAGCGTTCTGGATAATCACGCTTGGCACCCTGCGCCTCAAAACCAATCGTATATAACAACTTGTCTGGGTATTTATAAACATACACCAGTGAATCAACGGAATGATTTACATACAAAGTATCACCAATTTTATCATATTGGAAAAACTCCAACACATTAGACGGTTTCCCCTTAAAGATATCAGGAAAATTACCAAAGACCTTTGTCACCTTAAAATTATTAGAATTAACTTCAGCAAAAATATGTCCCTCCTCATACCGTTTCTTGGTAATATTGGTTAAATTTCTATCTATTATTGACACAGGAAGCATCAAGGTCGAATCATTTACCTTAGAGATATTCATACCGAATTCTGTCATATACATTAGGTTGTACAGAGCAGGTGAGTCAAAATCCTGCTTTTTATCATTCCAACCAAAGTCTAATTTTGATATTTTATCTATTTGCCCTTTTCTGTCATCATAAATATAGAAGCCTAAAGAACTGTCCATTGCATAATACTTATCTGAACCATTGATAGGATAAGCATACATCAAAGACGAAAATTCGTTTCTTCCATTTCCTTTATCAAAATTATGCCCAAGTTCTTTACCATTATTTAAATTAAAATGAAACAAAGTACACAAAGTCATATCGGCAAAAGTCAAGACAGAATCTTTCATATAGAAATTTCCGTTACCGCTTAAACTATCGGCTACTATTTTCAATGAGTCCATACAAACTAAATGGCATTTGTCTCTTAAATTTTCCCCTAAATGAATCTTCTCAGTTTCTTGACCACAAGAAGCCATTAAAAAAGAGAATAACACAACAACAATATATTTCTTCATATCTTCTATTTTTTAGGATTCTCTACGTATGGATAGAGAATCAGAACAAAATCAGTTATCTACAATTTCCATCGTGATTAGCACATGGATCTCCGCCACAATATCCACCATCAGCATTAACTGAGCAAACATTAGGAGAAAACCAATGGATCTTACAATAGCATTTAACAATCTCCCCCACCATTCTCTCCGCCCGACAAAGCTTCTATATTATCCAAAAAGACTTGGTCGCTAATAGTAGAATTTCTACTCATATAATACATGCTCAATATAACAAGCACAACACCAGTACAAAAAGTACCTACAATTTTAATTTCTTTCATGAGTAACATATTAAAAGATTAATAGCAAATGTTTATAATAATGGGCACAAAAATACACTTTTTTTTCGAAAAAGCGCGCTATTATGCGTTAAAAAAACATAAAGTCAACTATTTATCCACTTTCCGCATAAAGCGATTTCTATCGAATTTTCCGGATTAGGCGAACTTTCGGATTGTGATTCAAATGAACCTGGAAGACGCGTTCCAAGTCTTGTCCTAACGGTTACCTCAGTTCTTTAAGTTTTTCACCAAAGGTTGCTGCAATGTGGGTTAAGGTGGATAACCAATCTCCTTTCACAGAATGTGGATTGTACTGAAAATAAGAGAGTTAAGTATGAAAGGAAAAATCTCTTTATTTTGAGATGGTAATTGATGGCTAAGCTTAAATGTGGCGATGTGGATAGTGAATAGTGGGTATCTTGATAATGAATAGTAAGTGTCTTTGTTATGAATGTTGGGATGAAGCATAGTAACCAGAAGGATGATGGATAGGTATTGGCAGGCGAAAAGGGGCGATTTATCGGATGGATGACTAAGCTCGTCTATATGGATGACTCGGGTCATCTATATGGCTCACTCCGGTCATCTATATGGATGACCCGGGTCATCCGATACAAAGAAGCCTTTACTATTCCTTTTGTGACAGTTGCTTTCTCCCTTAGACTAAGTTGCCTTCTCCTTATATTAATAGTCCTTTCTGCTTATTATTATTGTTGTTTCAGTGAATTCTCCTTTCACACTTAAGTAATTGATTATATGCACATTCTAATAATTGTGAAAGGAGAATAAAATTTTAATTGCTGCTTTTGAGAAGCTATTTCTGAAGGTGAATTTATGTTGAATCGGCTCATAATATTTATTATATATTTTTTTGGGGGGCAAGTTTCACAAGTTCAAAAGTTAAAGAAGTTATCGCTCACTGAGGAGTTAAGACAAATGCAACATCTGACACGCTTCTGCATAAGCAATTGATATACAAAGATAGCCCCCCAGGGCATGAGATGGTCAAGTAACTACCCAGAACATCCCAGTGCATGAGTAGTTACAGTTACGATAAATATATTTAATTTTTCTTAATTTTTTCGTATTGTATTTTCTTTTTCCATATATTTGCATAAAATTTAGTATATATCGAAGATGAAAAAGAAACCAATTCTATTAACACTATTTCTACTTTTTTTGACGGCATGTTCCGTAGTGGATTCCGACGAGCAACGCTTAGAATCCGCCCTGGAGTTTGCCGGCAAGAATCGTTATGAATTAGAGAATGTCTTAAATCATTACAAGAATGATACCTGAGCCCACTTTAAAAAGGGGCATATTTGAAGCACGACTTCCTAACAGCATTGAGGGAGCCGTGAATATATCTAACTGAGGATTTGGATCTGTCTTTTTAAACATTGTCATTCTTTTAATTGATGGTGTAAAGATACGAAAAATATTCCAGATAACGGCATAAATCAGAGATTATTTTCGTGAAATATAAACATTTTAAACAGGCCTTACGTTTTAAAGTGGGCTCATTGATAGAATGAAAAGAATATTGTTATCAAATAAAAACTGTATAAATCTGCTTTTGGGGTTGATAGTATTATTATTTGTTGCATGTACTTCAAACGAGAAGCAACGGTTGCAGCAAATAGAGAACGTGTTGGAGGAATCCCCCGACACAGCTTGGGCTATGTTGAGTCAAGATGGAAATCGTCTTTCTAAATACTCCAAATCAGACAGAATGAAATATTTGTTGCTTCGAACAGAAGCAATGAATAAACTCTTTTATGCAATGGATACCATCAATTATATGAATGATGTATTAGAATATTATGCATTTTATGGCAATACTGGAGAAAAGGCCTGGGCTAACTATTTAATGGGCTGTGTATATCGTGATAAGGGAAATAGTCCCAAGGCTTTGCTATATTATAATGAAGCTGTCGCAAAAATAGATACAACAAAGAGCGGTTGTAACTTCACCCTCTTGTCTAAAGTTTATGGACAAATGGCAGATATCTATAGATTGCAACGTTATCCACAAATGGAATCGAAGATACTTGACAAGAAGGCATTAGTTGCATTGATGACAAATGATACATTAGGATATGTTCGTGCACAAGAACGTAAAATAAGCGTTTTCTATCAACTAGGGAAAATGGATTCGGTTTATCAAATTGCAACTCGGGCTTATCGATACTACAAAAAAATAGGTAAGGATGATTATGCTGCTGCAACTTTAATACCATTGACGGAAATCTACTTAAAGAGGAAGGACTATGTAAAAGCCAAGCGAACACTCGATGAATATCTTGCAAAGTCCAAACTATTGGATGAAAAAGGAGAACCTTTATATCCTGGAACAGAATATTTCTATAATTATCTTGGTTGGTATTATATAGAGGTAGGACAATTGGATTCTGCTTTATGTTGCTATCGCAAATTGTTGAACAACCCTTCTGATATAGAAAATTTAGAAACTGGATATAAGGGTTTAATGTCTATATATAGTCACAAAGGAATGGTAGATTCTGTGGTGAAGTATGTACGTTTGTATGCAGATGCAAATGACACCGTAAACTTCCGGCTATCAGCAAAAGAAGTAGGTAAGGTGCAGGCTTTGTTCGATTATTCAGAAAGTCAAAAAGAAGCTGCGAGAAAGGCAGAAGAAGCGAAAAATGTTTGGAAAGCCTTATTTATGTCTCTCTTAATGATAGTGATATTACTTTTGGTAATAAGAAAAATGAAGGCAAGAAATCAAAAAATACAAACTCAATATGATTATACCAAGAAAGAATTGGTATCAACTAAAAAGGAGAGCAAGCTTAAAGATTCTAAAATAGTAAATCTGAATGGGATATTGAGTATCTATAAAACGAATGAGAATGAAGAAAAATGGAAAAAAGAAAATATATTTATGGAATCAAAGATTATTCTAGCATTCCAAGCATACGCTAATACAGGTAAACAACCAACTGTTAGTGAATGGAAAGACCTGCAGAAATTAGTTGAAGCAAGTTTGCCTGCTTTTTGGCAAAAATTATCTTCATTTGAAGACATTTTAGATGATGAGTTTAGAATTTGTCTACTGACAAGACTTTCTTTCATGCCCTCTCAGATAGCTAATCTCCTGGGGGCTTCAAAGCAGAGTATTACAAATAAACGCAAGAAACTAGTTCAAATGTTGTTTAAATCTGATAATATAAAGAAGTTCGATGCATTGATAAAGGAGATGGAATGAAGTATGTACTAAATATACTTTTAGCTCTAACATACAGATTTAATGCGAGTTACAAGCAACAAGCCCAATATTTTCTGAAAGATAGTGTACTAAATGTACTGCTAAAATTTGGAAGTTAAGCTTTTTCGTCCTATTTTTGCAGACATAAAACAACAATAAAAAATAGAAATGAAATGAAAAGATTTTTAATAATGATTTATGCGTGTCTGCTTTTTAACGGAAATGTTTTAGCTGGCACAAAAGTTAGAGTGGAAATGCAACCCAACTCTTTTGAAAACCCTACTAAGCCTGGTATTCCATGGGAACGAGAAATGCCCTGGTCACCACAAGTCTTTTTAGAGGATAATCTCTTGTCTTTTGAGTCTAGCAGTGCACCTATTATGATATATGCATACAGAGGTGATAAAATTGTTTACAGCCTGACAGTTCCAGAAGGGAGCACAAATGCGGCTTTTCCTAGTACCTTAAAAGGTGACTTTATCTTGTATATGATTTATGGCGATACTGTGTATCGTGGAGAAATCAATCTTTAAAGGAATCGGAAAAATGAAGAATCCAAAGTTGACCATAATAGGCTTAATGATGTGCTCGTTCTTCTCAGGATGTAAGTCTGAGAAAGAACAAGTGAGAGACAATATAGAACAAATGAAATCTCGACCAATAGAATTGTGCCTTGACAAAATGGAATGCCGACGTAATCCTCTAAGTAAATTAGGGAAGGAATTCACGATGGTTGTATATGTGGATTCTGCTGTTTGCAGTCCTTGTGCTTTGGGGAAACTACGTTTTTGGAATCCTTTGATTTCTGAAGCAAAGAAAGAACGAATAGATATAGACTATGTATTTATCTTGTCTCCTAAAAAAGAGGAATTAGAAGACGTGAACATGGAATTGGATATTACCGATTTGCAATCTTCTGTCTATTTAGATACAGAAAATATATTTCAAAGAAGTAATGTGACTATACCAAAAGGTCAACAATATCATTCATTTCTTTTAGACAAAGAATTCAATGTTATTTTGATAGGTAGTCCTATTGAAAAAGAGAAAATTAAATGTATTTATAAAAGAATAATAAGTAGAAAATGTAAAACTAAAATCGTAATGTAATGAAAAAGAAACATTTTATTTTTATAGCTTGCCTCCTTGCAGGCTGTGTTGGAGGTATTTATGGTGGAATGACCAAGTCCGCATCTAACGAAAGTTCTTTGACAATGGAGAATGTTGAGGCACTTACAGACAATGAAGATGGTGTTGTTATCCTTTGCAATAAAGGATATGATGGAAGATGTTTTAGAAAGGGGTATAATCTGAAAATGTGCCAAGAGTATATGTATTATGCATGTGAGTACACTGGTTATACTAACGATTACTGCAAGAATCCATGTTAAAAGTATAAAAGTTTGAAAATGTAGTTTGGCATTGCTTAGAAAATTCACAAATCTAAGCAATGCCGGAATTATGAATTTAAATATTGATTTCTATGATGCGTATTCAAAAGTATTTAATCGTATTTGTTGTTATATTATCATTTGTTTCTTGCAAAGGGACAGATGAAGAAAGTTGTTCTATTATAGATTTTGATGAGGCTCAAGTGATGACAGAGCAGGAACTGTTCTCGAAAGTTGAGATTATTTCATTGCAGAACAAAGATGATCTTATTTTATCAAATGTATCCCAGATTATTGTGGAAGAACCATACATTTTAATAAAGGATTCAAAAAATGTAATATATGTATATACTGATAAAGGAAATTTAGTTTCTAGTTCTTCTAGAAAAATTGGTAATGGTTTGGGAGAGTATTCTATAGTAACAGCTTTTGGATTTAATAGTAACACTAATCATGTTGAGATTTTAACCCCTCAAAATTTGCTATGCTATGATACGCATTTCAATTTTGTGAAAAAAATACCGCTTCCTACAGAATGGTCTAAATCAGGTAAAGGAATGCTTTTCTTTGGACAAATTTACAATTTGTCTTCTGAGCAGCATATATTAGTTCCAACAAGTATCAGCAAAGACAGTAACAAAATGTTCATTTTTGATTCTTCAAAAGCGAAAATCAAGGAGGAACTTGATTGTAGCGAAGGGTTCGTTGCTGGCATAAATATGCAAGAGCAGTGCTTTTTCGATTTTTCAGACCATCTTCTCGGAATAGTTCCGCCATTTGTTTCTGAATATTTGTACACTTTTGATAAAGCAAAAAATGTTTTTTCTAAAGCTTACAAAATAAAATTTGGAAAAAATGGATTACAGGCCTCTGATGTAGATAATTTAGGTAAAAACGAGGAAAGGTTACATAATTGGTTAATGAGCACGGAAAAGGAATTTCCAATCACGACATTAGAAACAGAGAAATATATTTCCTTTTTGATGAAGAAGGGGAGTAATATGAAAAAGTGGTTTATGCTGTTTTACGATAAGTCTTCTGGAAAAATTGGACGAATTAATTGTTTTTCTAACAAAGAGATAGTTTTTCCTATTGCAAAAAATGCAGATAAGACAAGTTTGTATGCAGTTGTAGAGAAAAACAGATTGCAGAGAATCATCTCCCATTTGAAAAATAACAATGTGAACATTTCTTATAAAGAAACAGACAATAGTGACTATTATATTTTAAAATATTTATATAAGTAATTAATAATACTTACGAGATGTCAAAACGTCTCTGAGAGGTCGTCATGATAGTCCTGACGGGTGGTAAAGCGGATCCTTTCTCTTATTGCCTCACTACGGCACAATATTGCCCTTTACCAGGGCAATATCTTGCCATTGCCAGGCACAAAACGATACGTCGGGAGATAGAAAAACCTTACTCTCCATTTTACCCTTCACCCTTCACCTTTTCGCCTGAAACCCCGATAAACACTAGGGTTGCGAGAGGTGAAGGGGTGGCTCAACCCTTCACCACCCTTCACCCACCCTTCACCTTTTCGAGAAAAACGGCTCCAGGAGAATACTTCTCAGGCAGATAGAGCAAGGAGCTGATAGGCCTGTCCGTGTTTGGTATGCTTGCTCTTGCATCCCATAAACTTGAGGGTTTGACCTATTTTCACCTTGGTACTCATATTTCCTACCAGCATAGGATATTGCAGATGAAGCACATCGAAAACCTCGGAACTCACCATCCATTTACCCTCCTCTTCCTCTGCCGGCATTCGGAAACAGTAGCTGATCATGGTCTCCAGATCATCCACCTTGAAGAAGGGCTGGTTGAATTCCTGGATGCGTGCCACCTCATCATTGGTGAACCAATAAGGGGTCTGCTTATCCCGAAGCTCATACATCATTTGTGCATAGAGCTGGTCATAATTGATGACCGAACTGTTGTCTATAAACTCCCCGTCGGGAACTCGAAGACAGAGATAACGGCGACTTCCCGTCGGGTCGCAGAGTGGATGCTCATCGTTGGTGGTTGCCAGAAAAGAGGCGTATCTTCTGCGGTCTGCCTGACTCTTTCCGAAGATAGGGCGACCATTCACCTTTACCTTCGAAAGCGTCTGCTTCAGCTTGCCCTGCTGGGCAATGGTGATGTTGGCAAGCTCATCAATGTTCACCAGAAGATTATGGGTGAGCGCCATTTCTGAATCAAACTTGTTGCCGAAGTTGATGTGGTCGAGGAAATACTGGCGAAGTTCCTCGGGCAGCAGTCGGACGGCGAAGGTACTTTTTCCGCAACCCTGCTGACCGATCAGCACCGGTACGGCTTCATTTCCGTGCAGCATATCCATCTGCAGCCAATGGGCTACTGCCGAACGGAACCAGGTGGCGCACCAGCCAAGCTGTTCGCTGGTCAACCCCGGAATTCTGCCGAAAAGAGCAGCCACATGGTTCTTGCCATCCCATTTCGGCAACTTGTTCATGTATTCCTGGATAGGGTCGAAGACGGGAACGGCATCCGACTTGATATACTCCTCGATGTCCTGTCTTGGCGACTTCTTCTCGCCGATTCCCAATTTCTTGGCACGGCGAACAATGGAGTTGAAAGCCTCAGCTGTAAGCACCTTCCAGTTCTTCTCCTCTTCCTCCATCTCCTCTTCAGGCTTGATGCAGAAGAACTCGGTCTTTCCGTTCAAAACATTTCTGCGGAAGAGATAAGACTCCTCCAGAAAGCTCTCTACCTGGTAGATTGCTGATTGATTACCTGCCATCATGGATGACTTCAAATTAGTTTTTGTTTCCATACTCATGGTTTTAAAATTATTAATAATGTTGTGATTCACCCTCAAAAAAGATGGGGGTGAAGAGTGGTGAAGAGTGGTGAAGAGTAGCCAGCCACTCTTCACGCATCTAAACAACTGTATATTAGTTACTTACGATACATTTGTGAAGAGTGAAGAGTGTTTTAGAAAGTAGCTTTCTATCCACCGCTGCCTGAATCTTCTATCCAGTCTTCTCAACTCCGGGTGCAAAGATACACAATAGGAGGGTCGTTTTCCAAATTTTCCCGCCTTTCCCACGCCCATTCTGCTCCATTTGGGAAAAATCCCAAGGGCCTATGGGAAAAGGCGTGGGAAAATCGGGCGGATTCCTTCAGTTTTACGGGAAAACATTTGGTGATAATGATGGAAAAACGTAAATTTGCAGATTGATTACGGAACTTCGTTTCGCAAACTATTCACGACCATCGATTCCCGTCTCCGCTTTACGGCAGATAATCTGAGCGATTACTCCCGCTACTTCAATGAGTACGATTATACCGAATCAGCTGATGAGGGAATTGAGGGAAGTTAAGGGGAATGATAACTTCACTTAACTTCCCCACATTATATATAAATAAGGATAAAGAGGGGCGAAAAAGCAAATTTTATATGTTTTTTCGCCCCATTTGCATTTATTAACTTTTTTTCAGACAACTTATTAAAATTTATCGTAAATTTGCAACCAGTTATTAAAATACAATAAGCTAAGCAATAAGAATCATTAGATAGAAATATATATATATAGTCAGACTATTATATAATTAAGAATCTGATTATCTCTATAAAACTACATAATATAACAATTAAAACCAAACAATTATGAGCAAAAAAAGTCAGTTTGGCATGACCCTATTACTATCTACGATTATAGTAGGTGGCGCCAATGCGAGTACTATTTCTACCTCAAACACATTTGGTGCAACTCTCATTGCACAGCAAGGTGCTGTTTGTAAGGGTGTGGTAAAGGATGCTGCCGGTGAACCTATTATTGGTGCATCTGTATCTGTGAAAGGTACTAAGAATGCTGCTGTTACCGATTTGGACGGCAATTTTACCCTCTCTGGTGTAAACAAGGGTACTACTATTGAAGTTACCTATATTGGTTACATCACTCGTGAAATCAAGTGGGCAGGCAAAGACCTCGATGTTATTCTTTCTGAGGATACTCAGGGTCTCGACGAGGTTGTGGTTGTAGGTTATGGTAGCTCTAAAAAGCGCGACCTGATTGCTTCCGTATCAACCGTAAAGGCTGAAGAAATGTCAAACATCCCTGTTACCAACATCGCACAGGGTTTGGCTGGTCGTTCTCCTGGTTTGATCGTACAGGCAAACGGTGGTGGTGTCAACGCTACTCCATCTATCAGTATCCGTGGTGGTGGTACTCCTCTGTTCGTCATCGACGGTGTAGTTCGCAGCGACGTTGACTTCCGTAACCTTTCTCCAGACGATATTGAATCTATGTCTATCCTGAAGGATGCTTCTGCTACAGCTGTTTACGGTTCCCGTGCATCTAACGGTATCGTACAGGTTGTTACCAAGAGCGGTAAGGCAGGTAGAATCAGCATCGATTACGACTTCAATATGTCTTTCTCTCAGCCAAGCAACTGGCCAAAGCAGATGCACTCTTACGAGCGTGCAGAGTGGGCCAACATTGCCAAGAACAACGACCTTTTGAATGGTGCAACCAACGATGTATTCACAGCAGATGCCATCCAGAAAATGCGTGATGGCTCAGACCCATTGAACTTTGGTGATACCGATTGGAGAAGTCTCGTTCTCAGAGATTGGGCTCCTCAGACCAAGCACACCGTACGCTTGACTGGCGGTTCTGAGACCAACCAGTTCTATGTATCTTTGGGACATATTGATCAGAACTCTCTCTACCGTAGCGATAATCACTGGATGAAGCGTACTACATTCCGTCTCGCAGAGAACACCAAGATTAAGCCTATCGGCTTGCAGGTAAACGTTACTCTCGACGGATATCGCCAGGAGGATACACATCCATACACTTCTACATCTAGCAGTTATTATAATGTATTCTCACACATCAAGAACAAGTCTCCATTGAATCCGGGTGTCAACAAGTATGGTCTTCCATATAATGTTACCGATAACCCTGTAGCAGAAACAGCTAGTGATGCAGGTTACAACCGCGGTATTACCAACGTAATCAATGGTAAGGGCGAGTTGATCTGGAACTGCCTCTGGGTTGATGGCTTGAGAGTTCGTCTGGCTAGCAACTACCGCTACTATGGCACTTCTACCAAGCAGTGGAGAAAAGATGCCGCTCAGTATGACTGGGATTCAGATGTTCCACAGTACTTGGGCAAGCCACAGCTCTATCACAACTCCAGCACAGGTTATTCTTATACCAACCAGGCATTCGTAGAATATGCACAGCAGTTTGGCAAGCACAGCGTTTCAGCTCTCGGTGGTTTCGAGCAGTATTACGAGAAAGGCGAGTCTTACAGTGCTCAGCGAGTAAACTACGACTTCCCTATCGACCAGATGGGCGTAGGTCCTGCCAATGATATGACCAATGGTGGTAGCGAGGCCGAGTTAGGCCGTGCAGCATGGATTGGACAGGCTAAGTATAACTACGACAACAAGTATTATGTAGAGGGTAGCATCCGTTACGACGGTTCCGACGCCTTTGCTCCAGGTCACCGTTGGGGTGCCTTCTTCAGTGGTGCTTTAGGATGGGTTGTTTCAAGTGAGAAGTTCATGCAGCCTCTCGTAGAGAAGAACATCATCAACTCTTTGAAGCTCCGTGCTTCTTATGGTGAGACTGGTCTCGACAGCAGTGCCGGACGCTTTGGTTACCTCACATCATATAGCCTGAACAACCAGGCTTACGTAATCAAGAACAAGTATGTGCCAGGATTCTCAGAGGGTAGTCTTCCTTCTCCAGACCTTACCTGGTACACCACACGCCAGACAGATATCGGTTTCGACTTCGCTTCGTTGAACAACCGACTCTACGGTTCGCTGGATTACTTCTACTACTCTACCAAGGGTTATCTGACCACTCCAACTGGTGAAAGCTATCTGAATACCGCTATCGGTATCGGCTTGCCACGAATCAAGTCAGATAGTGAGTACCGCCGTGCAGGTTGGGAGCTTGTGTTGGGTTGGCGTAGCAACATTGGTGCGTTGAAATATGATATTTCAGCTAACCTCACCTATTTTGATGCTCTCTGGGCACTTAATAGAGACGAGTCTGAGAGTTCTTACATGAACCCATATACTCGTACCCAACAGCAGAAGGGTTACTATGGTACCATGTTGAAGAACCTGGGCTACTATGTGGATGCAAATGATGTTCTCAACAACCCAGGTGTAAACAGTGCTCTGAATTCAGGCTATCTGACAGCCGGTGACATCAAGTATGCCGACATGAACGGTAACGGTATGATAGACAATGGTGATATGCGCCGTCTGGGTAAGAGCCACACTCCTCGCGGACAGTATGGTATCAATATGAACTTCCAGTATAAGGGATTCTATCTGAGCATGCTCTTCCAGGGTTCTACCGCATTCGACATGTACCTCTCTGGTGTAACAACCATGCAGACTGGTCAGGCTGGTCAGTTGCCAGTAGCTTACAAATATCAGGAAGACAGCTGGACTCCAAGCAATACCAACGCCAAGTATCCACGTCTGATGGCTAACACAGGTTTGAATGCCAACAACAACTATCAGAGCAGCGACTTCTGGCTGGTAAATGGTGCTTATCTGCGTATGAAGGACTTCCAGTTCGGTTACGACTTCAAGCACGTATTGCTTCGTGGTGTAAGCTGGCTGACCCGTGCCAAGGTGGGTATCTCTGGTCAGAACATCTTCACCATTTCTCAGGCAACCAAATATGGTCTTGACCCTGAGAACTCTTCAACCGAAGGATATGGCTATCCTGTAGAGCGAGTACTTGCATTAACTGTAAACTTAGGATTTTAATTAGTTATGATAAAGAATATTATTAAAATAGGAATGTTCGGCGTTCTGGCATTGACCGCCGCTTCCTGCCAAGATACAATGGATACTCATCCAACAACGACATTCGACGAGGCTACGGTTTGGGGCTCAAAGGCTACAGCCAATGCTTTTGTGAATGCCACATACGACAATGTAATCAACATGTTCACAGGAAGTTCTTCCTGTGTAGGATGGGAATCCCGCACTCCAAACGGAGTAAGATGCTCTCAGGTAGGTGAGGGTATTGATGGCATAGCCACAGAGCTTGGCATCGACAGAACTTCTGATTTCGGAATCAGCCGCTTTAGCTTGCTCCGTCGCTGCAATATGATTATTGAGAAAGCTCAGGCTTCTACCATGACAGAAGGCGAAAAGGCTGAAATCATAGCCAAGGGCCGCTTCCTTCGTGGTCTCGTATTCTACGACCTGACCCGCAAGATGGGACGCTTCGTTCCTATCACATCTGTCATCCAGGCAGATCAGGAAGAAAAGGCAAGAGTACCTATGACTTCCAGCGTAGAGGAAAGCTACAAGCTGGTAGTAGAGGATTTGGAGGCTGCCATCCCTAACATGCCTGTTGAGGCACAGCCAGGTGAGCCTACCAAGTATGCAGCCGAGTTGCTGTTGAGCCGTGCCTGCCTCCAGGCATACGCTTACACCAAGAAGGCTGAATACCTTGACAAGGTGATTACCTACGCTTCTGATGTTACTCAGAACTGTTCACTCTCTGACAATTACGGTGGTCTGTTCAACGAGACAGACGAAACCAATGCTGAAATTCTCTGGGGTTACTACCGTTTGAAGGCTAACACCAAGATTGGTGATTATGAGGAGCTGATCCGCACCTATCCTAACATCTCACAGGATGACTGCATCAACTCTAAGAGTCCTATTCACTTCAAGAATCCTAACGGACGCACCTATGAAGGCTGGGCAATCTACTTCCCAACACAGGACTTGGTTGACCAGTATCTCGTAACTGATGAGAAGACTGGTGAAGCACTTCCTTGGAACGAGACTTCTCAGTACAAGGAGAATGTTGAGTCTATCGATCCAAACACAGTAACAACAGAAGGTCAGCTCGACGCTTACGAGCAGGAGAACGGTAATGCACGCCGCATGCCTACTCCTCAGGACTTCCAGCAGCTCAACACGGCTTATCCTACCAACCTGCATTACGGCAAGTTGAAGGCAGGCTCAACACGCAACATTTCTGAACTGATGTACAGCGGACGTGATGCTCGTTTCGCATCATCTATCGTTTATGATGGCTGTTCATGGATTGGTGAGACAGTAGAGACAAACCTTGGCGGTAACTGCTCTATGGGTGTACGTGATAAGGAAGACGGCGGCTGGTACAACACCACAACCGGTTACTACTGGCGCAAGTCTAACATCGAGAATCCAGAGCCACGTGCATACTTCGACTGTCTGGTACAGCTCCACTACGTGATGTGCCGCACCGGCGAGGCTTACATGAACCTGGCAGAGGCTTATCTGCTGAAGCACGATGTAACTAATGCAGTAAAGGCTCTCAACGCCACACGAGTTAAGCACGGCAAGATTGCTCCTTCAACAGCAACAACAGAGGAAGCAGCTTGGGCAGACTACATCCGTGAGCGCCGTGTAGAAATGGCTAACGAGAATGGTGATATCTACTTCAGCTATCTCCGCTGGGGTAAGTATGGCGGCTATGCTAACCACGGACGTGAGGCAGGCGACATCATCTACGATCTCGACCGCCCTGTATATAAGATGGAAATCTCTCGCGACCGCAGCCAGCTTCTCGTCAACCAGCTTACATTGCTCGGTAGTGCACAGCGCCAGTTTACCACCAAGCGTTATCTGTTCCCAATCGCTCAGTCATTCCTTGACAAGCGCGAGGCATACGATCTCGATCACCAGCAGAACGAGGGTTGGTAATCTGCAAGCAGAAGCAGATATAAATTCATATTTATAAATCATAAATAAACGTTGAAAATATGAAATTCATTAAAATCATACTTGCCATGCTCGTCATGGCACTCAGTTTCAGTTCTTGTCTTGAGAGCGATCTCAAAGACCTTCCAACATACGATGGCAATGACATCACAGCAGGCTATGCCTGGTATCGTTACATTGGAGAAGACAAGATTAATGCCAGCGGACAGCCTCAGGTTATCCAGAAGCAATTGCAGAAGACAGCAGAGGCTATCGATAAAGAGGCTGCAACATGCAACCTGACATTTGCAGTTCCTACAAACTTCTCTGAAAAGGAGAAGAATAATGTGAATCTCAACAACATCGTTGTTGCAGTACAGATTTCATCAGCTGCGGTAATGACTCCTGTTGAAGGTTCTCCAAAGTTGGGTGCTCCAGCCGACTGGACTACTCCACACAAGTATGCAGTAAAGGCTGCCAATGGAGAGACCAAGGTGTGGACCATTACATGTACATTAACAAAATAATTTAAGTCACACAAGGGGAGACACCATCCGCTTATGGTGTCTCCCTGTTTTTCAAGGGGCTTCAACTTATTATTAGTATGAACAAAAACAATTTATTAAAGCTGGCACTTACTCTTATAATGCCATTAACTCTGTGTATGGGAAGTTGGGCACAAGCTGTCATCTTTCCCCAGAAAAAGCAACCGGGTGTAGCTAAAATCACCCAGAAGTCAAACAGCTATCAGCTCGCCAACAAGGTATTGAAGGCCTCTTTCATCAACACAGGTGGCAAACTCTACTTCAACGGCTGTTCTGAACTGGGACTGCAGCCTAGCACAGAGTTGTTTAAGGTTCTCTTGGGAGACGGCAAAACCATTACCGCATCCGAGATGAAACTGGAAGATGTAAAGATGGCAACCCTGGCGGAGAATCCATCTGCAGCAACTGCATCTCTCCGTTATGCAGGCAAGGCTCTGGAAGCTCGTTTTACATACGAAGAACTTTCTATCGTTTGGCGCGCCGTATTGAGAAACGGCTCGCACTACCTGCGCACTGAAATGGATATCCAGGCTGCCAAAGACTTACCTATGAAGGGTATCGTGGCAATGAATTACCTGGTAGCCAAGAACAGTGCCTATACCGCTCCAAAAGTGGTGGGTAATACCCGTGGTGCCATCCTGGCAAGCAATCATATCTTTGCTGGTCTGGAAACTCCAATGGGTCTGAATTCCTGCAAGGATGAAGGCAATGCTACCCACATAGAAGGCTTATGGAGAAGAAACACCACTTTAAAAGCTGGCAAAACATGGAACATCAGTTCTGTAGTGGGCTTGGTTGCGCCTAACCAGTTGCGCCGCTCTTTCCTGGCTTACAGCGAGCGTGAAAGAGCTGTGGCTTGGCGACCTTATCCGGTCTATATCTCATGGTATGAGTTGAACATCGACCGCAACAACGCACAAGCTCCTTCTTATAAAGGCAATATGACCGTAGAACAGTGTGCCGACGTGGTAAGTCACTGGAAGACACACTTCTATGATAAATATCAGATGGCTCCAAAGGCCTTTGTATGGGATGACGGTTGGGACCAGTATGGAACCTGGACCTTCAATCCTAACTTCCCTAACGGATTCGACGAACCAGCCAACGAGGCCAAGAAGATGGGCACAGGTATCGGTGCCTGGCTGGGTCCTGTGGGCGGCTATGGTCAGTCTGGCGAATATCGCCGTGCTTACTGGCGTTCCAAGGGAGGTATGCAGCTGAGCAATGAAGATTACTACAACTTCTTCATCCGTTGCTGCACCAACATGATCGACCGTTACGACTTCCGCTTCTTCAAGTTTGATGGCATCAGCGCACAGGCTTCAGCCATCGGTCCTGACGAAGGAACAAGAGGCGAAGAGAATGCCGAGGCTATCATCAGCATCGAACGTGCCGTACGCCAGAAGCGTCCAGACATCTTCCTCAACACCACCGTGGGAACCTGGGCTTCTCCATTCTGGTTCCACTTCACAGATGCCGTATGGCGTCAGGAGGGTGATTACGGCGAGGCAGGTGACCAGGGCACCGACCGTGAGCGCTGGATTACCTATCGCGACCGTCTGGTTTATCAGAACTTCATACAGAGATCTCCTGTTTGTCCTATCAACACATTGATGACTCACGGATTCATCCTGAGCCGTTGGGGTGCCGTTTCCAAGAACATGGATTACGATGGAATCGTTCGTGAGATGCGCTGCGCCTTTGCCTGTGGTTCAGGTATGGTTGAGCTGTACAACGACTACAAGCTGATGGACGAAATCAAGGACAATCAGGGCAATGCCGGAGCGTTGTGGAAAGACCTGGCTGAGTGCATTAAGTGGCAGCAGGAACAGGCTGATGTATTGCCTGATGCTCACTGGGTTGGTGGCAATCCTTGGGATGGCAAGAAGGCAAATGTATATGGCTGGGCTGCATGGAACGGCAAGAAGAGTGTGCTTACCTTGCGCAACCCTTCAACCAGTGCACAGACCTTCACCACAACCCTGAGAGAAGCATTGGATATCCCTGCCTATGTTCGTGGAAAGATTACATTGACCCATGCCTTTAACCAGGCAGAATTGGATGGAATGCCAATCAACAAGGCTATCGACATTGATACTCCTTTGGTATTGAATCTTCCTGGCTCATCCGTATTTATCTATAATGGTCGTTAATGATTTGCAAAATCGAACGCTTTAATATTTCATCTGGTTTTTGTGAAGGAAATCAGTTAGATGGTTTTCCATCTCCAATTGATAAGTTGCCATTCAATAATAACCGGATTCAGAAACCAGAATGTACGGAATAACTATTTATAAATAATGAATGAATTATAGACTAGGCTTATTGTTAAGATTAGGTTTATAGGATTTAGTGTTAAAATTTGGTTCAATTATTGACTTACACTAATCAAATAATGAAAACTGAGCGTATGCCCTTTTGCTGCGAAGCAAGAGGGCATATCTTTTTTAATTGAATACAAGTAGCACGCCCTGAAAAGTGTAAGCAAGATTAAGCAGCACGCCCTGAAAGGGCAGAAGCTCCTAGCCCAGGGCGTGTGGGGCTTACTTGCGAAACTTGAATAAGAATTTGCCAAGTAGGCAGCTTATCTATAACAAGACCATAAAAAGTGTTTGAAACAATAAAAACTCTATCTAACTCTTTACTACAATTTTTACACCTATGAGATTTGGCAATCCCAATTGTAATCAATATGAATAAGTGAGTTTTTTTCAAACTCACTTATTCACTTTACGCAACGCAGAAAGCGTCTCCAATCGTACTTACCAGTTACTCTAGCTTTTGAATACTCTATACGCTTTACAATACCAATAATATAGATGTCTGGAACCAAGCCCCAATAACGAGAATCATGAGAATCTACTACATTATCACCACCGGCAAAATAATAATCATGAAGGAACGTGTGGCGAGACAGAAGTTTGTGTTTGACAAAAACTTTATTTTTTTCCCAATCAATTGTGATTTTACCCTTCAATTCCCACTCTAAAATTGCCAGATAAAGTACAGCCTCTTTGGGGGTAATCGTTATGACATCCCCTTTACGGGGAATATACATAGGCCCGAAATTTTTAATCGTCCACTTCGGCAAATGTTCATCGTACGGCATCGCACACATTACTTCAGGAGAGATCAATGTATCTGGCATCTCACGCAAAACAGTTTGATTCTCTCTGCAGCCCAAGACACCCCTATCATTATTATTGCGATAATAACCATTGCGAATGCTCACAGAATCACCAGGCAAGCCGATGCAGCGCTTGCAATACACATAATTGATAACAAACGTAATATGATGATTAATGACTGGTTTATTAAACACAAAGACATCATTACGTCTCAAATTCCCCATACCTTTCATTCTAAAGCACTGTAATTCAACCCCTTGTTTGTCAAAATGGAATTTTCGATAGATTCTTGCACCAAAACAAAGTTTATCTGCTATTATCTTGTCACCTGGTTGCAAAGTTGGCATCATAGAATTACTAGGAACAACAAAAGTATCAAACCAGAAGATACGCACCAGCCACTTACCGACCCATAACAATATCATGAGTAAGAAGCAAATTAGCACCAGTTTAATTATGTTTAGAACTTGTTTTTGATTACAAGAAATATTTTTCATTTTACCGTTTATTAAGGAGACAATACTAAAAAGAAGACCTCTCCTTCGTTCATTAGAAATTGAACGATGGAGAGGTCACTTCTTTTATATCACTTTCAGAATTTCATTACTTCTGAGAATCCTCTGGAGCCTTGTCGATCAAGTCCATAAACTGGTCGAGCTTAGGAGTGATGATGATCTGTGTACGACGGTTACGCATCTTGCCCACCTCAGTATCATTGGTAGTTACAGGATTGTACTCACCACGACCACCAGCAGTCATACGCTTAGGACTAACACCGAAGTTGTCCTGGAGATACTGAACTACTGAAGAAGCACGGAGAGCAGAGAGGTCCCAGTTGTTGCGGATGTTCTTCATCTTGGCACTGGTAGTGCTTACAGGCACGTTATCAGTGTTACCCTCAATGAGAACATCGTAATCCTTGTAGTCCTGGATGATCTTTGCAATCTTGCTCAAAGTTTCCTTGGCACGGCTGTTTACCTCGTAGCTACCGCTCTGATAGAGCATGTTGTCAGCCAGAGAGATGTAAACCACACCCTTCAGCACCTGAACGTCAACCTCCTTCATCTCCTCACGGCTGAGAGAACGGGTCAGGTTGTTGGTAAGAACCATATTGAGCGAATCGCTCTTGCTCTTCACCTCTACCAGATGACGGATATACTGGTTGCTCTCATTGATCTGGTCAACGAGCTTCTCAATGCTGATGTTGTTCTGATTGGCATTGGTCAGACTCTTGTCCAGCGAGTTCTGCAACTTGGCATAATCCTTCTTGGTACTGCTCAACTGCTCCTGCGCAGCAGCAAGGCTAGCCTCAGCAGCAGCCAACTTCTCCTTAGTTGCCTGATAATTGGCTGTCAATTCTCTATTTTCAGATTGACAATTCTGGAGATCCTTCTTACTAGCACAGCTAGTAGCCATCAGGGCTACAGCCATCATTGCCATTACAAAAATTTTAGTCTGTTTCATATTTTGCTTTCGATTTTTAAAATTTCTGTTATTGTTTTTTAATCACTATGTTATTATATAGACGGCAGTCACGCCCTCCCTATAAAACGCCTTATGCGTCTCTTTCTGGGTGCAAAGTTACTGATAAGACTCCAATAAACCTTATTTGTTTAATCCATTTATAAAATTTTAACCACTAAATCACTATTTATCACCTTTTTAACTAAAAAAAGAAAATAAATGCGTATTCTTTGCGGTGAAATCAGAATTTTGTATTACCTTTGCAGTCGGAAAGCAAAAGCATATATAATATGTAGGCTTTTGTCAAGGTAGAATTAATACATTAACAATATAAAAAGAGAAATAGTATGATTCTTTTTTTCAGAACTCCATCTAAGAGTGTGATTGCGACCGAGATTGATCACAAACCATCTCAGGACGAAATCAATGAACTTTGTTGGCTTTATGGTGACGCAACTTTAGAGGACGCCCAGCAGTTGCAGGGCTTCTATGTTGGCCCACGCCGTGAAATGATTACTCCTTGGAGTACGAATGCCGTTGAGATAACTCAGAACATGAGTCTTAACGGCATTTCGCGTATCGAGGAGTACTTCCCTGTAGATAGCGAGGACGCTGAGCACGATCCTATGCTCCAGCGTATGTACAACGGTATCGGACAGGATGTATTCACCGTGAACCACGAGCCAGAACCTATCAAGTACGTCGATGATCTCGAAAAGTACAACGAGGAAGAGGGTCTTGCCCTCAGCGAGGACGAAATGGCTTATCTCCACAAGCTGGAGAAAGAGAACGGACGTCCTCTCACCGACAGCGAAATCTTCGGTTTCGCACAGATCAACTCAGAGCACTGCCGTCACAAGATCTTCGGCGGCCAGTTTATCATCGACGGCAAGGAGATGGAGTCTTCTCTTTTCAGCATGATCAAGAAGACCACTCAGGAGAACCCTAACAAGATTCTCTCTGCCTATAAGGATAATGTGGCTTTCTCTCAGGGTCCTGTTATCGAGCAGTTTGCTCCAGCCGATCAGACGACCAGCGATTTCTTCCAGGTGAAGGATATCGAGAGTGTCATCTCGCTGAAGGCTGAGACCCACAACTTCCCTACTACCGTAGAACCTTTCAACGGTGCTGCTACCGGTACAGGTGGTGAGATCCGCGACCGTATGGGTGGTGGTGTAGGTTCATGGCCTATCGCAGGTACTGCCTGCTACATGACTGCTTATCCTCGCTTGAAGGATGACAACGGTAAGAGCGATGCCGAGCGCGACTGGGAAGACATCATGCCAGTGCGTAAATGGCTCTATCAGACTCCAGAGCAGATTCTGATCAAGGCTTCCAACGGTGCATCAGACTTCGGTAACAAGTTTGGTCAGCCTCTCATCACCGGTTCTGTGCTTACTTTCGAGCACGAGGAGAATGGTGAGAAGTATGCATACGATAAGGTAATCATGCTTGCTGGTGGTGTAGGCTACGGCAAGAAGCGTGACTACAAGAAGGGTGAGCCACAGAAGGGCAACAAGGTTGTCGTAGTAGGTGGTGATAACTATCGCATCGGTCTTGGTGGTGGTTCTGTTTCTTCTGTAGATACAGGCCGTTACAGCAACGGTATCGAGTTGAACGCTGTTCAGCGTGCCAACCCTGAGATGCAGAAGCGTGCCTACAACCTGGTTCGTGCACTCGTTGAGAACGATGAGAACCCAGTAGTCAGCATCCACGACCACGGTTCAGCCGGTCACTTGAACTGTCTCTCTGAGTTGGTAGAAGAGTGCGGTGGCGAAATCGATATGTCTAAGTTGCCTATCGGCGACAAGACTTTGAGCGCCAAGGAAATCATCGCCAACGAGAGTCAGGAGCGTATGGGCTTGCTCATTGATGAGAAGTATATCAGCGAGGTTCAGAAGATTGCCGACCGTGAGCGTGCTCCAATGTACGTGGTTGGTGAGACTACAGGCGATGCTCACTTCAGCTTCAAGCAGGCTGACGGCGTGAAGCCATTCGACCTCGATGTAGCTCAGATGTTCGGTCATACTCCTAAGACTGTAATGGTAGATGAGACCGTAGAGCGCAAATATGAAGATGTAACTTATTCTGCAGATAACCTCGACGAGTACTTGCAGCGTGTTCTCCAGATGGAGGCTGTGGCTTGTAAGGACTGGTTGACCAACAAGGTTGACCGTTCCGTAACAGGTAAGATTGCCCGTCAGCAGGGTCAGGGTCAGATTCAGTTGCCACTTTCTGACTGTGGTGTCGTAGCACTCGACTACCGTGGCGAGAAGGGTATCGTAACTGCAATGGGTCATGCTCCTCAGGCAGGTCTTGCCGATCCTAAGGCAGGTTCTGTACTCTCTGTAGCAGAGTCATTGACCAATATCGTATGGGCTCCATTGGCAGATGGCATGGACAGCATCAGCCTCTCTGCTAACTGGATGTGGCCTTGCCGCAGCCAGAAGGGTGAGGATGCCCGTCTGTACGAGGGTGTGAAGGCATTGTCAGACTTCTGCTGCGCCATCCACGTAAACGTACCTACAGGTAAGGACTCTCTCTCATTGACCCAGCAGTATCCTAACGGCGAGAAGATCATCGCTCCAGGTACCGTTATCGTAAGTGCCGGCGGTGAGGTTTCAGATGTCAAGAAAGTGGTTAGTCCTGTTCTCGTCAACGACAAGAACTCTAGCCTCTATCATATCGACTTCAGCTTCGACGAGCAGCGTCTCGGTGGTTCAGCCTTCGCACAGAGCCTGGGCAAGGTGGGCAGCGATGTTCCTACCGTCAAGAACCCAGAGTACTTCGTTGACTGCTTCAACGCCGTACAGGAGCTCATCAACCGCGGTTGGGTAATGGCTGGTCACGATATCAGTGCCGGTGGTTTGATTACAACTCTCCTTGAGATGACATTCGCCAACGTAGAGGGTGGTATGAAGATCAACCTCCACGACATCGCTGATGCCGACATCATCAAGACTCTCTTCGCCGAGAACCCAGGTGTTGTCATCCAGGTAAGCGATGCTCACAAGGATGAGTTGAAGGCATTCTTCGATGAGAACGGTATCGGTTATGCCAAGATTGGTTATCCAGCTCCTGAGCTCCGCAAGATCATCATCAAGAAGGAAGGCTTCGAGCACGAGTTCGATATCGACGCATTGCGTGACGACTGGTATAAGACATCTTACCTCCTCGACCGCAAGCAGAGCATGAACGGTATGGCCAAGAAGCGTTACACTAACTATAAGAAGCAGCCTATCGAGATGAACTTCGGTTACGGCTTCAAGGGAACTCTCGCTAGCTACAGCCTCGACGCTAACCGTCGCAAGCCATCAGGCATCAAGGCAGCTATCATCCGTGAGAAGGGTACCAATGGTGAGCGTGAGATGGCTTACTCAATGTATCTCGCCGGCTTCGACGTGAAGGACGTGATGATGACCGACTTGATTTCTGGTCGTGAGACTCTGGAAGATGTGAACTTCATCGTATTCTGCGGTGGTTTCTCTAACTCCGACGTTCTCGGTTCTGCCAAGGGTTGGGCTGGTGCATTCCTCTACAATCCTAAGGCTAAGGAGGCACTCGATAAGTTCTATGCCCGCGAGGATACCCTTTCACTCGGTATCTGCAACGGTTGCCAGCTGATGGTTGAGTTGAACCTCATCAATCCTGAGCACAAGCATCGTTCACACCTCTGCCACAACACATCCAAGAAGTTCGAGAGTACATTCCTCGGTTTGACCATTCCTCAGAACGACAGTGTGATGTTCGGTAGCCTGAGCGGTGATAAGCTCGGTATCTGGGTAGCTCACGGCGAGGGTCGTTTCTACTTGCCAGAGCCAGAGGATCACTACAACATCATTGCGAAGTACAACTACGCTGAGTATCCAGGTAATCCTAACGGCAGTGACTACAACGTAGCAGGTATCTGCTCTGCAGATGGTCGTCACTTGGCAATGATGCCACACTTGGAGCGTGCCATCTTCCCATGGCAGAACGCCTGGTATCCAGCTGATCGCCGCAACGACGAGGTAACTCCTTGGATTGAGGCATTTGTCAATGCACGTCAGTGGATTGAAGAAAGAGCTTTGAAAAAGTAAAAAGGTAAAAAGTAAAAAAGTAAAAAATGAATAATAGCGTAAGTTATCTTACATTATTCAAAACATTTATGAAGATTGGCATAGTCACCTTTGGGGGTGGCTATGCCATGATTCCTATTATAGAATCCGAAGTCGTTGACAAGCATCATTGGATGACGAAGGAGGAATTTCTGGATGCCATCGCTACCACCCAGGTTTGTCCGGGAGCCTTGGCTATCAACATGAGTTCCCTGCTCGGATATAAGTTGGCAAAGACACCGGGAGCCATCGTCTGCACCTTCGGCGCTTCGTTGCCATCATTCCTTATTATCTTGGCTATAGCCATGTTTTTCCATCAGTTTGAAGACAACAAGGTGGTGGCAGCCCTGTTTGCAGGCATCCGTCCTGCCGTGGTGGCATTGATAGCCGTACCTACGTTCTCGCTTGCCAAGAGTGCCCATATCACGCTTGTCAACTGCTGGATTCCTATCCTGTCTGCCCTTCTGATCTGGCTGATGGGTGTCAACCCGATCTGGGTGATTATCGCAGCCGCCGTAGGTGGCTATATCTATGGTCAGTTCATTCAACCAACAGAATAATATATGATATTTCTTCAGCTTTTCATCGTATTTCTTCAGATAGGCATCTTCGGATTCGGAGGTGGCTATTCCATGATATCCCTGATTCAGGGACAGGTGGTAACGCAGTATCATTGGATGACGATGAAGGAGTTTACCGATGTGGTTGCCATCTCTCAGATGACACCGGGACCTATCGGTATCAATGCCGCTACCTATTGTGGCTATACAGCTGTCCATAATGCCGGCATGAGTGGCATGATGGCTGTACTCGGAAGTGCCATGGCGACCTTTGCTTTGGTTCTCCCATCCTTGGTTTTGATGATTCTTATCAGCAAGATGCTGTACAAGTATATGAACACCTCAGCCGTCCAGAGCATTTTCATCGGTCTTCGCCCAGCCATTGTAGGATTGGTAGGAGCCGCAGCCTTGCTTCTGATGAATGGCGAGAACTTCTCTACTCCTGAAAATCCTTGGAGATTCTATATCTCCATCGCCCTCTTCTTTGCAACCTTCATCGGTGTGAAGGTAATGAAGATCAATCCCATCCGCATGATACTCTATGCGGCATTTGCGGGATTAGTTTTATTATATTAAACAAAATTAGACAATGACATACTCACAGGCAGATATTACCGTTCCATACGCTGTGGCGAACTTTGCTGAGATTCGCCACAAGGGATATTATTATGTGGACAAGACCAACTATATTCCACTGCTTGAGCGTTACAAAGCACCAGTTTTTCTCCGTCCTCGCAGATTCGGAAAGAGTCTGCTCGTTTCCATGTTGGCTCACTATTACGACCGCAACATGGCAACACAATTCAAAGATTTATTTGGTGGAACTTGGATTGGCGAACACCCAACAAACGAGCACAACCAATATCTCGTTGTAAGATATGACTTTTCCACAACTTCCGTTGCCAGCAAGAAGGAAGACATCGAGAAGAACTTCAATGCCGTAAATTGCAGTCCACTCCGTACATTGGTGGAACGCAACAGAGACCTTTTTGGAGATTTCAGGTTCAGAGAGGATGGCAATGCCTCCAACATGTTGGTTGAAGTATGCGAGTTTATCTCTTCCCATAATCTTCCACCTCTTTATATATTAATAGATGAATACGACAACTTTACCAACCAGCTACTAGTTGTCTATAAGGACTCGCTGTACCAGGACCTGACCACAGGGGAAAGTTTCCTACGAACATTCTTCAAGGTTATCAAGGCAGGCATTGGCGAAGGTACCATCCGCACCTGCTTCTGCACAGGAGTACTGCCTGTCACCATGGATGACTTAACCAGTGGCTACAACATCGCAGAGATGTTGACACTGAAGCCGGAATTTACCAACCTATTGGGCTTTACCCATGAGGAAGCAGCCCAATATCTGAAGTATGTCATCAATAAATATGGCCCTCAAGCCTCTTTCGAGGAATTATGGACACTGATACTCAACAATTATGACGGTTACCACTTTTTGCCAAATGCAGAACCGTTGTTCAACTCTACCATTCTGACTTACTTCCTCAAGAACTTTGCAGAACTGAAAGGCGGCATCCCTACGGAAATGGTAGATGAGAACCTGCGCACCGACACTAGTTGGATAAGAAGATTGACCATCACGCTTGACAATGCCAAGGAAATGCTCGACAGCCTGTTGATGGATGGAGAATTGTACTATTCCCAAGCCGATTTACGCAGCAAGTTCAACAAGCAAAAGTTCTTCTCCCCAGAGTTCTACCCTATCAGCCTCTACTACTTGGGTATGACCACCCTGAAGGACAATTACAAAATGGCTTTGCCAAACTTGACGACCAAGAGTGTATATATGAGTTACTACAACGAATTGAATAGTATCAGCGACAATGCCCGTAAGTTTGTTCCTGCATACGAGGCATTTGTCAGAGACAGAGAACTAGAGCCATTATTCCATAACTATGTTAAGGAATACTTAGGTCAGCTTCCAGCCCAAGCCTTTGACAAGATGAACGAGAATTTCATTCGCTGTTCATTTTTCGAGTTACTGAGCCGCTACTTGAGCAATTGCTACACATTCGCCATCGAACAGAACTTGCCATCAGGGCGTGCTGACTTAGTGCTGACCGGCATTCCTGGCACATCATTCCACAACGACTGCCGCATCATTGAGTTTAAATATTACAAGTCTAAAGACGCAGGCATTGTTGATCAATTGGAAGAGGCACGCTTAGAAGATGCCCAACAGGTGAAGGCTTATGCAGCAGATATGCAGAAAGCCTATCCTCACTATCAAATAAAAGCATACGTAGCTTATATCGCAGGAAACAAGGCTTGCAAGATTTTTGAAAAAAAATGAGAAAGGTATATTTATCCATAGCCCTTGGCTTCTGCTGCCAAGGCATTCTGGCACAGCAGAGCTCCTACCGCTGGAAGGTGGAGGCAGAAGCTGGTGTCAGTTGCAGTGTGCTTGATACGGATGTATCGGGCTTGTCGGAGACTTATTATAAGGTGCGACCGGGTTTCACGGCTGCCATCGGTGCCGAATACAATATCGTAGATCAGCTGGCGGTAGGAACGGGCATCCGCTTCGTTCAGCGCGACTACCTGTACCAGAACCTCGGCGGTGACTCCTGGAACACCCGATACAACAACAACTTCATCAGCATCCCACTCCATGTGGGCTACTATCTCCTCCATAATCCTTACCACGAGAAGGGATTGTGGATCAAGCCGCAGGTAGGCATCTATTACGAGTACTTCACCTCCATGCATACCAAGGGTATGTATCCGATGAACATCATGGAGGGATACAAGGGCGATGGTTCCTACATCCGCTATAACACCACCTACGATTTCAGGAAGAATGAGAACCATCTCCGCCGCAGTCTCTTTGGCGGCGAAGCTGGTATCAAGGTTGGTTATTCCTTCGGAAGAATAGATGGCTCTATTGGGTATAACTTCCAATACGGCTTCTCGCATATCTACCAGGAGAAAGCCAGCACCAGCAAGACTGCCCGACGCAACTCCAGCCTCATCACAGCCTCGGCTGCCTATAAGTTCTAAAAATTCATTTTAAAATATGAGAACCCCTTTATATATAAAAGGTGGAATGCGATGCCTCTTCGCCTTCCTCCTGGCGACAATCACTACCGGAATGTCGCTTACCAGTTGTGTGGCAGACAATGATGCCAACGAGAAATCGATTTCCGATTATTCCGATACCGATGTCAAGTCGTATGGCGACCTGTTCCAGGTTTTCTGGAGCGTGATGAACCAGCGCTACTGCACCCTCAATGAGCAGTCTGCCGTATCTTCGCAGACCTGGGACCAGGTATATAAGGAATACAAGCCCAAGTTTGATGCCCTGAAGACCTTCCAGCATACCCCAGCTTTTACCCAGCAGGAGATTCAGGAAGACAACGCTAAGGCAAAGCAGTATTTCCAGGAAATCATCAACAAGATCATCGACCAGCATTTCTATGTCAAGATTACCCTGCCCGTCTCCCACTCTTCTACGGAAACGGTGAGATTCAACAGCACGCTCCGCAACAAGACCGAGTATTTCCCGCTGAATGCTCACTGGAACTATACCCGCGACCAGCTCAACCTGGATGGTACAGCCTTCGGCGAGATTACCTCGGATGGTTTCTGCATCATGGGCGGTTACCTGAAGGAGCAGCCAGGCACCTATTACCTCGGCTTCAACAAGTTTGCCCTCTACGAAAACTGTTTCCACGAGTATCAGAAGTCCTATCTCCCTGGCAATGCCGCCAGCACCTATCATCTGGATGCTTCCACGATATCAGCCAAGGCGAAGGAACTGATTACAGATGCAGGAAAGCGAGAGAAGGCTGAGCAGCAGGCAGCGCAGTTGCTTGCCGACATGGATAGCTATCTGGCTTCGGATGATGCAGCCAAAGCCTGCGAGAAGATGGCGGCTTACAGCAACCAGGGAGATTATTCCGGTCTCTATGCTCTCGCCAGCCAGGCATACGAGGTGGCACCGGGACTGCTCAAACTGTTACCTATTACTGCTGATGCAAGCGGCATGGGCGAGCAGATCCGACAGAAGCTGCAGGGCGATGCCCGTTACCAGCAGATGCTTTCAGCCTCCGGTTTTGCCAACTGGTATTGTCAGGCACTTGCCGATTACCTCTGGCACGAGCGTGAACTCTACGCTTACTGGAGCGACCTGAAGTTTACCTATAATCATCTCTGCGTAGAAGGTTACCGCCGTCTGTTCCTGGAGCCGCTGGCTAAGGGCGAGATCAAGAAACTGATTCTCGACTTCCGTGGCAACGGTGGCGGAAGCGTGATAGACACCCGTCTGCTTACCGACTATCTCATCACCCAGACAGCCGTCTATGCCTACGTGCGCAAAAAAGAGGACAATAATCCATACAGTTATACCCCTTGGATTCCGCAGAAGATTACGGTAACGGCGAAGAGTCTGGGCAGAAACATCCCTACCGCCATCCTGCTCGACAACTACAGCGCCAGCATGTCGGAGGTGACAACCCTCATTCTGAAGAGTCAGGGCGACCACGTGAAGACGATAGGCAGAAACAGTTACGGAGCGCAGGCGATGCTCACTTCCGACAACGAAGCCAGCAATGGAGGATGGATAGGAAATGTAACCAGCTACCTCTACTTCTACATGCCGTTCTCGCTTACCAAGGATGCACAGGGCAACCTGCTGGAAAGTGTGGGAATCACCCCCGATTATCTGCTCGACGAGATGACCGGAGAGGAAAAGGAGGAGCTCTACCAGAACAATCCATCCGCTGTGGATAGAGGTCTGAAGAAGGCGATGGAAGTTCTGAAATAAGCGAGGGTGTGCAAATCACACCCTCGCTTTTTATTTTCTATATATCAGGCACTTATATCTTATTCACGATTTTTGTGCTCCCACACACTTTGCACAGCGATGCAAACGTTTGCACTTTATTTCCCTTGATTTCCATCCATTTTTTGAAGCATCTTTGAGAAAATCTTCCTACATTTGCAACCGAAAAGGAAACCCGGTGACATCCATCTTGCTACAAGGGTGTCCTATCAGAATAAGTAAATGACAATAATAAGAATAAGCAACTAGCATTATCCTTAAGAAAGAAAATCAACAGAGTAAAAATATGATGATGACGCAGAGTATGTTCAAACGAACACCGATGTTGTTACTGCTGATTCTCTCAACAGTAATAACCCGAGCGCAAGAGGTAGCACTGAAGACCAACCTGCTTGGTTTGGCAACTACTTCGCTCAATGCTGGTCTAGAAATAGGCACGGGCAGGAAGAGCACTTTTCAGCTTTTCGGTGCCCTGAATCCCTGGAAGTTCTCAGGCGACAAGAAATTGCGCTACTGGAACGTAATGCCAGAGTACCGCTGGTACACCTGCCAGAAATTTGGAGGCCACTTCTTCGGCATCCATGCCCTTGGAGGTGAATACAACGTAAAAAATGTGGACCTGCCTTTCGGCATCTTGCCAAAGACAGAGAAAGGAAGACATTACGAAGGCTGGTATGTTGGTGGTGGCCTCACCTACGGATACCAATGGCTGCTGTCTGAGCACCTCAATCTCGAAGGATCCATCGGATTAGGATACATCTACAGTCCATACAAGCTTTACGGAAGATGTGACAAATGCCTTAACGAGGACCACCGCAACTATGTAGGTCCTACTAAAGCTGCCCTCTCCCTAATATACGCATTCTAGGAACAATATCACCGAGATAGCGAAAAACAAAATCAAACCCTCTTTTACAAGATGAAGAATATGAAGAAAATGAAGCTTTATGCGGTCATTTCGCCCCTTTGCATTCTGTTTGCACAGAGCGCATTGACTGTCCAAGCCCAGAAGATAGATGATTCGCAGCTACGGTTGGCTGGAGGCAAGATTCTGATAGACAGCGTCTTGACACAGAAGAAAAGCGACAGTCTCAAGGTTGCTTTCCGTCTCCATCTTGATAGTCTGCAGCTCAAATCAGAGCAACAGCTGGTTTTCACTCCACTTATTGCCGGAGAAGATACCATCGCCCTGAATCCCATTGTCATCAATGGCAAAAACCAGAACATCAGATACCTGCGCAAAAGCAGCAAACTGAAAAACAGCCAGGCAGTGGTAGTGAGACGCAGGAATGATACCGAGCAGCAGGTGCTCTTCTCACAGACCCTTCCCTACAGGAAGTGGATGAAGGCTTTCAACCTCTCCATGACGGAAGACCTCTGCGGATGCGGCAACCTGATGGATCAGGATACCACCCAGATGGCGGTCATCAACCCAATACCCAAGATTGGTCGCGACCATTACGTGAAGCCAAAGGCTGAAGCCATCAAGGTGAGAGCCGAAAAGGGTGAAGCTTACCTGAGCTTCAAGCTCAACAAGAGCGATATCCTTGCCGACTTCCGTGAGAATGCCACAGAGCTGAGAAAGATTACATCCACCATCGACCTCGTAAAGAACGACAAGGATGTGAGCATCACCAATATCGATATTCATGGCTATGCGTCGCCGGATGGTCCTTACGACAACAATGTACGACTCGCCAACAACCGTGCGGCTGCCCTGCGCAATTATGTATGCAATCTCTACACCATCGATAAAAAGCTCTTCACCTATCACGCCACCCCGGAAGACTGGGAGGGATTCAAGAAGAAGGTGGAAGCAAGCAACTTAGCCGATAAGTCTGCCATTCTTGCCGTTGCCAACTCATCCTTGGCACCCGATGCAAAGGACCAGAAAATCAAGAAGCTTTATCCGGCTAGCTATCGCTACATCATGAGTGAGATTTATCCTCGTTTGCGCCACAGTGACTATACGGTAACCTATACCGTTCGTCCTTTCGACATTGAGGAGGCAAAGGTAATCTTGAAGACCAAGCCTCAGCAGTTGTCATTACAAGAGATGTATCTGGTGGCACAGACCTATGAACCTGGTTCTCCAGAGTTCAACGAGGTATTTGATATTGCCGTCCGTCTCTTCCCTGATGATGAGACAGCCAATCTCAATGCCGCCTGCACAGATTTGCAGAAGGGCGACCTCGTAACTGCCGAAAAGCATCTTGCCAAGGCAGGAAACTCGAAGGAAGCAGAGCGCATCAGAAAGATCTACGAGGAAATGAAGGCGGAACAATAAAAGATATAACTAACAATAAAATCACATCAATTATGAGAATTAAACATTTCTTTGGATTGGCAGTTTTGGCTGCTATGACTGCTAGTTGCTCTAGCAACAACGATTTAGTAGTAGGGGGGGGTAATGGTTCAGGTGAGAATGAATCAGGTACAAGCTATGCATCTATCACTATCGACTTGCCTACAACAAGTGGTACACGTGCCGCAAACGACAAGTTTGATGGCGGTACAGCTTCTGAGTATACTGTAAACGATGCTACACTCCTTATTTTCAAGAAGGCTGGAACATCTGAAAACGAATTTGAGTACGTTGAGACAGCCAAACTCGGAAATTTGGAGCCTTGGAAGAAGGACAACACAACAGGTAATGGTATCACAACTGAGGCAACTATCACAGCTGAGCTTAAGAAGGCTACAGTTGGTGAGAAAGGCGATTATTATGCATTGGTCATCCTTAATAATGAGGCAGGAACAGGAAACAAAGTTACCCTTCCTTCAGGTTCCACTACTCCTCCTACTACATATGGAGCTTGGAATGCTGCGACAAATGCAACAAACCTTTTAGATAATACTAAAGGTTTCTATATGGCTAATGCTCCAGAATTCAAAGCTGCTGATCAAGAGCCAACAACCCTCGTTCAAATAAAGGGTATCTATAGAACAAAGGAAGAGGCACATAGTAAACCTGGTGCAACGGTTCACGTAGAACGTGGCTTGGCTAAAGTTACTGTAGGTAAAGGTACTGGAGATGATTACTTTAAAGGAGCCAAGGCTTCAGGAACTAAATATAGTAAAGATGACGTAAAAATCACAAATTGGGCTTTGGATGTTACCAACAAAAAGTCGTTCCCTGTACATGTTACTTTTGGTTTGAAGGCTGGTTTAACGTCACCAGATCAAACAGTTCCTGCTTATGCTAATATTTGGAAAGATGCAGCAGCTACTACAGGTACTGCGCCTGCTACATCTCGTTTCGTAAGCCACCCTGCAACAGGTGCTTTCAAGCGTGTATATTGGGGTATCGACCCTAACTACAGCATGGACTTATCAGACGTTGCCAAATGCAAAGCACAATTCACAATAGCAAAAGCCGATGGTACGGATGCTAAATGGACGGAATCATCTAAGGCATTGTATTGCTTAGAGAACACCTTCGACATCAAAAATATGCTTCAAGGTCAGACTACCCGTGTACTTCTTAAGGCAACTTATACTCCAAATGCTTTGGCTTCTGCGACAGAAAAGACCTTCTTTATGATTGGTAACAGTTCTGACATTTGGACAAAGGACAACCTTATTAAACAGATTACAAGTAAAGCTAATGAGGCTCTGAAAACAACAAATACCCTAAAAGTAGAACTTAAGGGAGATTTGTTAAAAGCAGGTACACATTTCTTAACTACAGAAAATGTATCAATTAAGGACGGAGAAACAGAAAAGATTAATACTCCTGGCTTAGTCGCTACGCTCAATAACAAACTCGGCCTTGACGAGACTAATGGTGTAGGTATCAAGACCTACCAGAATGGTGAGAGCTATTATATTGCCCGTATCAAGCACTTCGGTGACGACTTGACGCCTTGGGAAGCAGGTAATGAAAATTATGGTGGAAAGAACCTGGAGTGGCTCGGCCGTTATGGTGTGCTCCGCAACAACTGGTACAACCTCGCTATCGAAAAAATTAGCGGTCCTGGTTATCCAGACGTACCAGAGGTTAAGCCAACCGATCCAGACGATGAAGATACCAAGTACATCAACGTCAGCGTGAAGATCCTCGACTGGGCTAAGCGTTCACAGAGCGTAGATTTGTAATCGAGTATAACAACGAAAGGCGGAGCTTAGGCTCCCGCCTTCGTTAAAACATACGAGTTGTGTTTTCTGCTTCACCGTAGTGGAAGCTAGAAACACAACCTGATATTCTGAAATATTATATTGATAATAACCAAAAAGCATCATGGCAAACAATAAGTTACATAGTTGGATCAAGAATATACGCATGGAATGGGGATTCGACAGCTTGGCTGCTATCAGCCGTACCGCTGCTTTCGGAACCATCGTCGCTCTCGGCAGTATGCTCAGCAGCTGCCACGACTTGATGCACGACGACCTCCCTCCTTGCGATATGGGAGTTGACTTGCAGTTCAAGTACGACTACAATGTCCAGCGCGCTGATATGTTCAACGATCATGTAGGCGGTGTCTGCGTGTTCGTCTTCGATGAGCAGGGCAACCTAGTGGCTCGCCAGGATGCAGCCAACGAGGGAAAATCCCAACCCCTCAAAGACCCTAACTATGCCATGCGCATAGACTTGCAACCTGGCAAATACCGCTTCGCCACCTTCGCCTTCCAGAAGAAATACGAAGAGGCGCTGTCACAGGCTGGTGCCAAATTCCACATCGAAACTCCAGCAGCAGGAGAAAGCATCGAAAAACTCCGTGCCCGACTCGACAGAAATGCCGGAAAGGTAGAAAACCAGGATCTTCCGCTCGATACCCTCTGGCAGGGATTGGGCAACGAAACCGTAGAGGTGAAGGATCTTCAGATTACCCACCATACCATCAGTCTCATCAGAGACACCAAGCAGCTCACCATCAGTCTGCATCAGCTGGACGAACCAGCCGACATCCACGCCGATGACTTCAGTTATCAGATAACTGATGCCAATGGCTACATCAATTACGACAATTCTCTCCTCCCAGACGAGGAGTTGACATACACCCCATACAAGACCTGGACCACCGAGTTCACCACTCCGGAGGGTACCGTACAGGAGCGTACCGCTCACGCCGCCCTGATGTTCTCCCGCCTCGTGTTGCATCCAGCAACCGAGAACGACAAGAATGCGATACTGAGCATCTGGAACAAGAAGACGGGCGAAGAAGTGGTCCGCATCAACCTAGCCGATTTTCTGGCACAGGGCCGTGGAGCATTCGAAGCATTGAATTATTCGGCACAGGAGTTCCTGGACAGAGAATACGACTACAAGCTGGACTTTTTCCTGAAAGGCGACAAGTGGCAATACGTTAAGTTGGGCATCTCCATCCTCGACTGGAGCAAGCGCATACAGCGAGCCGACTTATAATCTGATTCCACTTTGTCGAAATTAAACTATTGATATTAGTAAAGTAAAAGACAAAGTTATCATGAGAAGATTTCATATCTATATAGGTTTCATAGTTTGGTTGTTGACTAGTTTATTTGCAGTTAGTTGTACCGACGAGTTGGAGGGTAACGGATATACCCCCAACTCGTCAAGCAACCTGCAAGTCCTCGTGCCATTGGTACACAGCAACGGCACTCGTGCAGGAGAATCAGACCCGGCAGAAAACTTAACTTACAATGCCACAGAAGAAGAGTGCCGCATCAACAGCCTCCGACTTTTCGCTTTCCCTATAGACGGCAAAGGCACATTGCTCAATGAGTATCTCGGTGCTCCCGGTACCTCGTTCTATGAGCCTGGCAATTTTGAAGGAGGTGTGGATGTAGCCACATATACGCTGCGAATCGACCCCGGCACTTACCGCATCTATGTTGTGGCCAACATGGAGGATGTATTGAAGGCTCAGGAGACCATCGACACAGAGGACAAACTCAAAAAGGTAGTACTGAATTACCTCCCCGAAGGTAAGCCCGGCATGCCTGCCTGTGGCAATATCCCTATGATTTATGAACCCTTAAAGGATACCAACATCACTGGTGATAGCAAGACCACCGACATTGTTGCCAACTTGAAGTTCACCTGTGTCAAGGTAAAACTCAACCTGCTCTTCGCCCCTGCTGACTCTGAGATGCAGGAGGCTCTGAAGACCAACGGTCTGAAGATAAATGATATTACAGCAAATAATCTCTCTCAATCCACCAGCTTGGTATGGGGAGGAAAGTTCTACGCTTCTGACAAAGAGGACGTAAGCGGAATTATCGGTCCCAAAATAATGTATAAGCAATCTTCTGAAGCCAGCGCCGCAGGATCATTCTTCTCTGATTGGACACGCGACGACAACAACAAGAACAAGAGCAATGCGGATGTAATCACTGCTGTGGGTACTGCCGCAGCGGCTCCCTCAAACATAAAGGACAAATGGCTCTTCCAGGGTACATACTATCTGCCTGAGCGCTATATCAAAACCAACGACCAGCAGTCGTTCCTCACACTGAGCAGCATGATTGGCGCCAATGACAACAGCTACAACATCCCATTGGGCCACACCGACAATCCAGAGGCAAAGTCACGCCGCACATTCCCCCGCGGTACCTACTACGAGATTATCGGTAAGATCAAGAGTCTGGGAAACATGACTCTCAACTGTAATGTGAGCGTAGAGGACTGGACTCCTGTAACGATAGATGCAGACTTCAGCCATACCACACTGTGGGTAAACAAGCCAAGCGCTCAAATAACCTCCATAGAGGAAGACTCTATTTCCTACAAGTCAAATTGGGTGAATGTGGAGTTTGGTTGCGATGCGATTGTTGATGGTAAGCCCCTCGTCGTTGTAGATAAAAGAGATGAGGTCAATCATATTATCACCTTTAGGATTAATCCCGAGATTCCCATGAGTGCTTATGGAAATGGGGAAGGTCAATTTCATCCGAAAGGAACGACCAAGATATGGCTGAAGGCTAACAACCTGAAGAAGTATCTGAATGTAGACTACAATGTAGAACCTCTGTTTGAGGTTGATCCATTGGAGGTAATCATCTATTATGAGGCAAGTGCAAAAACCAACACAAAGGTATTCACTTGGGTTACAAACTTGGGAGGTATCGTGCTTCCTAACGAGCTGACTTCCACCATTGGTAAATCAACTATCAATATATCGAAGCCATCCGATGAAAACGCTCCCAAGGGAACATTCCAGGTGGAGGCTACAACCGACCCTGTAACAACTACAGTGCATACATTCCGAGTACACTCGAAAGACTCGTATAATAGCAACTATAAGTACAGAGATATTAAAGTAACAGTAAGACCTCCGGTTGACAATTACCGTATCTATTTCCGTGCCATTAATGACAGGTCGTCAAATAATGGCAAGTTTGATACTAACCAATTCCAAGGTATTTTGGATGAATACTATGGAACAGGTGATAACAATAACAACTGGAACGATTCTTGGAGTTGGGACAATAGGATGCAAAAAAGTAGACATCATGTATATATTTATTCTCAAAAGGGTGAAACGACAGGAACAGCAATACCTAAAGAAAATGTGTGGTACTTTAATAATAGATATAATAATCCAAGCGATATGACTGGGGACACGAATAATCCAGGATGGTACTACAAGGACATGGATTTTGATGCTAAAGGATATAGATGGGATTATGGCGACGGTAAAGAAACTACACCGATCAAGCCTGGCGAGACATTGATGATATTCTACAGCTTCATCAACGATGGTGCGGACCTTCACCGCTGCCCTCAGCATATGGCGCCTGGTATCCCCCTTTTTAACTATGAGGATAGAGAAGGTTGGATACTTTACGACCCGACAACAGACCCTTATTATCGTATTTTCGATGAGAAGCCGATAGTTAAGGATATCAATTATGTTGTCTATACCAAGAATAAAGTATTAGGCTGGGCGTTTAAGTTCGGTGTCGCAACAGACAATCCGACATCCTCAGGAAGTAATAACCAATATAAACATTGGGACAACACTTGGGATGGTCACAGCGCCATGAGTTTTAAAAGCGTACAAGTAGGAGGCTGGTGGAAGACAACGATAACGTTGAAAGCGGTTGACGGCTATCATGAGAAGGGTATAGTCCTTCAGTTTGAAAAGGATGTCTATGATGAGAAATATACCCTTTTCGGAGGTAGAAGTTATGAGAAGCATAACGATACAGGATATTATGACAATAATAGCTGGCATCCAGGTAAACCATCAGGTGTATAAACAAGTAAAGTAAGTAAGGAAATGAAAAAGATAATATCTCTTTTAGTGGCACTGCTGACATTGGCAGCATGTAGCGACACTTTGAACGAAGGTTCCAGCCCAAGCAACAAGAATGGGGTGGAAGATGGGGGCATCACGCTCACCATCAACCTTCCCGACTTTACAAAAGAAGAGCTGACAAGAGCTGGCGAGAAGGGATTGACAAGTCTGAACGCCGTAGCTTACGATAATGACAAGAACTTCCTTTTCAACCAAAAAATCACAAGCTGGGAGGTTGTTTCTGATGGTTATAAAGTGAAAGTGCCAGTCAGGAACAAGGCTACAATGATTCATCTGGTTGCCAATGCCGGCGATTTGTCAGATGCTCAATGTCGGAGTGGTTTGGACAAGGCTGCCATTTCGGGAACAATCAACACAGAGAATCCTGTCTGCTGGGGAATGATCAGCGTGTCAGACTTGATGAAGGAAAATCCGGAAATCAGTCTGCTGCGCCAGTTTGCCAAGGTAAACGTCAAGTATGAGAAGACTACATCCAGTGATTTTAACGACGACAATACGTTTGAATTGGAAAGCTTCCAGTTGTATAATGCTGCAGACAAGGGAACCATAGCTCCCAAGGATTTTGACTATAATGCAGCAGCAGTCAATGTGCCAGCTGATGCAGGCGAAGCTAATAGCGGATGGCAGACAGGCGAAACACCTTTCTATGAGACTGCCGCCGGTCAAGCCTATCTCATCGTGAAGGGTAAATATAATCGTGTGGAGTCTTTCTATAAAGTATCCTTCCTTACCGACAACGACATGACAAAACCGATGGCACTGCTGCGCAACCATGCTTATACGGTGACTATCAAGCACGTCAATACCTACGGATGGCCCACAGTGGATGGGGCTATTGCAGACCCATATCCCGAGAACCGAATGAGGGTGGACGTGAAAGATGATAATCCTTTGGTTAACGATATGATAGCCTGCAAGGACTACCATCTGGGAGTAAGCGACCAAGTAAGCGGCGCATGGGATGATGAGAATATTATCGCCACTGTCGTTACAACTATCAAAAACGGCGAGACGCCGACTTTCTCTACGTCCGATGGCTGGATAAAAAAAGATGTTACGATCAATAAGACTGGCACTGTGCCGGATACTGACGGTCCAAACTCTACTACAGGTAAGAAATATGAGATTTCGATTGCGGTAGAAAAAAATGAATACTCTGAGGAACCACGCACAGGAAAGGTAATCGTGAAGTCGGGCGACTTGACCCGCACCATAACCGTGACCCAGAAAGGTAAGGACTTCAAGCGTTCTGACAGACCCGTAAAGCTTGTGACATCAAGCAATGTGGGCACATCGGAAGAATATGATGACTATTTCAACAAATTCCTGCCAGGTACTAAAGGTATCAGCCCGAAGGATATGCAGAACGATATTGTCAGAAACGATGGTCTGCACTTCGGGGTGGGAACCAACAAGTTCAGCTATCTGATTCAAATGAAAGAAGGTGATGTTGTGACTTATGGCGCAAACAGCGACATGTTTAAGGTAGAGAAAGATGGAGCTAACTGGAAAGTGACGCTGAAAAGTGCCGCTGACAACTATGATATCTGGATAGGTGACTTCACCATCACCTATCAAAAGAGTGGACACAACATTGATATCACGTATCCTGTTTATCATTGTGGAATCTTCCACAAGATAGATGCCACCGACAACCAACAACCGCCTTATGACGAAGATGATAAACAGCAAGATCCTGTCAGAGGACGTTTCTACTATGGTGTGGTGAAAGTGCAGGGAACAGGTGGCAAAACATATATTATGCTCGACCGCAACCTCGGAGCCTCCAGCGACAGATGCTATGCTCCGGGCACCAAGGCGCTTAAAGATAACAAAGGAGCCATTGGCGGATATTTCTATATTGCCAAAGAAAAGCAGAATCAGACAGATGCGGGTAATATCATCAAAAATCTGCCTCAAGGTTTCACTATTCCCGAGAATAGTGTGTTCCAAGACATCATAGACGGCGGTAATCTGAAAGAGAAGACCCGCTACACCTTGTCGGGCGAGGCGTACAACAGTGTTGAGATAACAACAGACAATTCGGAGCTGCCCGTAATCTATTTGCCAGCCACAGGATATGTGGAGGGTGAGGCTTTCAGAAATGTCACCCATGTCAGCCTATGGACCCGCACGCTACTCTCAGGAAATCAGGGTTTCGACACCACCAGTCCTGAGTATGGCTTCTGGTATCGCTATTTAGATGTGTATGGTAAGATTTGCACCATGTCGAATCTCCGCTTCGTAAGCGGTAGTGCAGGTAAAAACACCGGGACTTACAGGGCCATGCCAATCCGCCTGGTACATGTCCTGTAATAAACATAAGATAAGTGATAAATACAATAACATCTTTTACTTATAATAAAGTTCAAAAACAGCTGTTTTAAAAAGAAGGGTTGGGTTTTCGTGAGAAAGTCCAGCCCTTCTTTTTGTCAGGATACTCCTGACAAGGAGTCAAGACGTCACTGAGAGGTCGTCATGATAGTACTGACGGATGGTAAAGACGCTTCCATCGCTTATTGCCTCACTACGGCATTATATTGCCCTTTACCAGGGCAATATCGTGCCATTGCCAGGCACAAAACGATACGTCGGGAGAGAAAATCCCCACTCTCTTTTTTACTCTTCACTCTTCACCAAATCGCCTGAAACCCCGATAAACACTGGAGTTCCGAGTGGTGAAGAGTGGCGCACCACTCTTCACCCACTCTTCACCACTCTTCACCTGGATATTTTTTCATCGGATTACGCTGAGTTAACAGAGCATTCTTGCTCCACGGATTACGCACGGATTCCGTCAGGCGTCTGTCTTCCGTCAGGCGTCTGTCTTCCGTGAGGCGTCTGTCTTCCGTGAGGCGTCTGTCTTCCGTGAGGCGTCCCAGCGGATTTGCAATCCGCTGTAAAAAAATGTTCGACCTATGAAACCGGGGGATTTCCGTCAGGCGTCTATCTTCCGTCAGGCGTCCCAGCGGATTTGCAATCCGCTGTAAAAAAACGTTCGACCTATGAAACTGGGGGATTTGCAATCCCCCTCAATCAATAAACAGCTAGCGAAAAAATCTGGGGTGAAGAGTGGTGAAGAGCCGAGCGCACTCTTCACCCTACCAAATCAGCTCATACACAAATACTTACGCCACTCCGGTGAAGAGTGAAGAGTATTTTTGAAATTGGCGGATAATCGTTACAAGTTACAGCGGATTACAAATCCGCAAAGAAAAGGTCGAACATTTTTTAACAGCGGATTGCAAATCCGCTGGGACGCCTAACGGAAGACAGCCACCTCACGCATTGCAAATTCGTCGGGACGCCTAACGGAAGAAAGGAAGATTTAAAATAAATATCCGCCCACCAGCTGATTTCCATTTGCACAACAGGTGTTGGGCGCTTGCATATCAGCTGTTATGCAAGCGCACAACAGCTGTTGTGCGGCTGGAGAGATAGGCATTTCCGGCTTATACTATTAGTCCTTCTGGCAACAAGTAAAGGTTACTCCGAAGACTATTTACGTTAAAGCGATGCAGCAACGATAATACTTACAAGGCACAGCGATAGTACTTACAAGATACAGCGATAGTACAGTTATCTATCGCCTGGCTTATGGGGAGAACTTGTATCTAATAATTTTATGATTTCAATTGATGCAATTGCTCATGGGTTAAGCCTGTCAGTTCCATGATAGAGTCATCATCCATACCCTTTAATAGCATTTTCTTCGCTATATCAAGACTTTTGTGATAACTACCTCTTGCTTCACCTTTGGCAAAACCCTTAGCTTCTCCTTTGGCAAAACCCTTAGCTTCACCTTCATCAATACCATTCATATAATAGCTCATTAAGACACCATAGTAATCATCGGCGGCCTTTAAGCTTTCATCATATTTCTCTTGCTCTTCCTGACTCAGACAGCGGGAATCTGCCAGTTCAGCTAGACGCTTGAAAATCTTCTTCTGTGCCGTAAACGGCATTCTCTCTAATGCTTCCATATGCTTTAATACATAAATCCATTTGTCAAAATCACTTTCACATTCTTCAGCCTTCTTGTCAAAGAAAGGAAGAGACAAGTAGATGAAGTGAAGATTGTCGGAAAAGACATCTTGACTTCCTTTTTCATACAAGGCTACATCGGTTCTGAATTTCGACACTGCATTGTCCTTTGGCATGAAATTCATGAGGCAGACGACATAGACGGGCATTAACTGATAAAGAGCAGGTTTCTGCTCGATTGTCTTTTTCCGCTGCCCGACAATAGCCTTGCTGGCATAATAGATGGAGCGATTGACAAAAAACGGCACCCATCTGTTCTGCATCTCGACAATGAAATGATTTCCATCATCGGTTTCACAATAAATATCAAAGATGCAGCCACGCAAATCTTTTGAATCTGCCAGTTGCTCTTTATCCTTGAAGGTGACATCCCTGATATGCATTTCGTCAACCAACAGGTCGTTCAAGAAACTAATCAGCAAATCCTTGCTGAATTCTTGTCCGAAGAGGCGTTTGAATCCCCAATCGGTGAAGGGGTTAATATATTTACCCATGGCAAAATATTGAGATAATTGATATCTGATGGCAAATTTACGATTTTTCTCTGAAAACTCCAAGAAAAAAATGCAAAAATTTGAAAAACCATAGAATTTACCTCTATTGAATAACAAAACTATCAACCACTTATGATTTGCAATCCGTCGTATAAAAAGGTTCGACTTATCAAACCTGGGGATTTGCAATCCCCCCTGTCGGAAACGATTTACATCTTTTTAATTGCCAAAAACTTGCACAATCCAAAAAATTGCCGTATCTTTGCGGATAAAGAAAGGAATAGGAGAAATGATTATGGCAAACAATGAATACAGAAAGCTGCCGGTAGGCATACAATCTTTCAATGTTATCAGAGAGGAAGGATACCTCTATGTTGATAAAACTGACATGATTTGGAAATTGGCGAACCAAGGTTTTAAGTATAATTACTTGAGCCGTCCTCGCCGATTCGGAAAATCTGTGCTTGTTGATACGCTCCAGGCTTACTTCGAAGGAAGAAAAGATCTCTTCAAAGGACTGAAAATCATGGAGCTGGAAAAAGATTGGAAACAGTACCCGGTAATTCGACTTGATATGAGCCGAGGGGGAGCAACCGCAGATGAAGTTAAGGCATATCTGGATCAAACGTTTGATGTTTATGAGCAATTATATGGCATCCATATTAAACCAACAGATTCACTGGGAAACCGCTTCGACCTCATCATCAAAACCGCCTATAAGCAAACAGGGCTCAAAGTCGCCATTCTCATCGATGAATACGACTCTCCTCTCCAGCACTCCTGGAAAACTCCCGAGCATGAGGGTTGCACAGACGTATATAGAAGCGTTTTTGCCATTTTGAAGGCTGACGATGCCTACCAGCGTTTCGTCTTCATCACGGGCATTACCAAGTTTACGCAGATTTCTCTCTTCTCGGTTCTCAACAACCTGACCAATATCAGTTTCCTTCCAGAATATGCTGCCATCTGCGGCATCACAGAAGAAGAAATCGGCCAGAACTTCAAGCCGGAACTGGAAAGAATGGCAGAAGTGAACGGCTGGACTTTGCAGCAAACCCACGATAATCTGAAGGATTACTACGACGGCTACCATTTCAGTCGCAGAAATATGGTGGACATCTACAATCCTTTCAGTCTCCTCAATGCACTTGATACACAAGACCTGAGCTGTTTCTGGGTTTCATCAGGCGCTACCTCCATGCTGCCGAAGTTTGTGGATAATATGGAGCTTCGCTTACGCAATTTCGAACATTGTCCAATCTTACGCAAGACTCTTGAGAGTTCTGATGTAATCAATGGTGGTGCCGAGCTTTTCCTCTATCAGACGGGCTATCTTACCATCAAAAGCAGTGATGAATTTGGTTACTTCCTCGGTTTTCCTAATCAGGAAGTGAAACAGGCTCTCTACGAGGTGGTTCTCCCCACGCTGACGATGCAATCTGAAAGCGATATCATCAGTCTGCAGAGTAGTCTGTTCCGTCAATTGGGTACTGGTGAAATCGCAGATGCTATGAAAACATTGAAAGCATTGGTTGCCGACGTGCCTTACAGCAACAAGAAGCTTGCCTCAATGGATATGGAAGAGCGCTATAGACTCATCATCAGTACCATTCTGAATGCTATCGGACTGAAAGTTGAAGTGGAGCACATGCTTGCCACAGGAAGAATCGACCTCATAGCCCAGACTTCCCGCTACATCTACGTGATAGAACTGAAGCTGAGAAACAATGGCGGCAAGAAGGCTGCCATCCAGCAGATTCAAGAAAACAGATACCTGGAACCTTTCAAGGCTGACAAGCGAAAGGTGATAGGCCTCGGCATAGAACTGGACGAGGAAGGAAAAGGCATATTGGATTGGGGGATTACTTCATAGATTTTCCGTGCGTAATCCGATGAATAATGACACACCCTCACAGAGGATAAAAAGGTGGATTTTCAGCAGAAAATCCACCTTTTACACTATATTCTCCGTTTTGTCCACCTCTTTTCCGTGTATTTTGTGTACTTTTGCGGCTGTGTATGAATCGCAGCAGGAAGTAACTTCCAAAAGCTGCGGCTTCATGCTACCAGCAAATAACAAGCAACAAAATAAAAACAAGCCTAAAGAATAAACAATGAATAAGAAAAGACATTTTTTACTCTCGGCTGTGCTCGCCACAACATTGGCAGCCAACGCCCAAGTAACCATCCATGTAGATGCCTCTAACCCAGGCGTCAAGGTTTCACCTAATTTATATGGTATCTTCTTCGAGGATATCAACCATGCTGCTGACGGCGGACTCTATGCCGAACTCATCAGCAACCGCTCTTTCGAGGATGATGACAAGAACATCCCTACCTGGAAAACTTCCGCCCAGGAAGGCGCAAAAATCCAGACACAACTCATCAACAAGGGTCTGCTCAACAAGGCACAGGGCAAGGCTCTCCAGCTTACCATTGCTGCCAAACCTGCTGCCACAGCCTCTCTCATCAACGAGGGTTTCTGGGGCATCAACGCCGTTCAGGGCAGAACCTACAAGCTCTCTTTCTGGGCAAAGGGTAGCTACAAAGGCGGATTGAAGGCTCGCCTCACCAACGCAAAGGGCGACAAGGTGTATGCTGAAACATCCCTCAATGCCAAGGTAGGCAAGAAGTGGACCAAATATACAGCTGAACTTACAGCCAATGCCAACGATGCCAAGGCACAGTTTGAACTCGTAGCCGATGGCAAGGGTACCATCGTTCTCGACGTGGTAAGCCTCTTCCCTCCTACTTTCAAGAATCGCGAAAATGGCTTGCGCCCTGATTTGGCTCAGTTTCTCTATAACATCCATCCTAAGTTCGTCCGCTTCCCAGGCGGTTGCTACGTAGAGGGACAGGAGTCTCCTGAGAATGCATTCCACTGGGAGAAGACCATCGGTCCTATCGAAGAGCGTCCGGGTCATAAGAACGTAAACTGGCGCTACCGCACCAGCGACGGTATGGGATTCGACGAGTATCTGCAGTTGGCTGAGGATTTGAACGCCAAACCGCTCTATGTAGTAAACGTAGGTTTGTGGCACGGCGGCATGACTCCTGTGGACAGCATCCAGCCTTGGATTGACGAGTGCATGAATGCCCTGGAGTATGCCAACGGTCCTGTTACCTCTAAATATGGTGCCCTGCGTGCCAAGAACGGTCATCCGGAACCATACAACATCGAATATCTGGAGATTGGTAATGAGAACAACCAGCCGAATCCTGCGGCTCAGAGCGACCACTACTACGAGCGCTTCAAGAAGTTCAAGGATGCCGTATTGGCGAAATATCCTAAGATGCATCTCATCGGTAACGTGGTGGCTTGGGGCGATGATAACCCTAAGTGGGAAAGCAACGAAAGCGTGGAGCTGCTTGATGAGCACTACTACAGAAACCCAGCCTGGTTTGCAGAGAACTTCAACAAGTATGACAACTACGACCGCAAGGGCAGCGAGATTTATGTAGGCGAATATGCCGTAACCCAGGGCTTCGGCAATATGGGTTCGCTCGATGCAGCACTCGGTGAGGCTGTCTATATGATGGGCATCGAGAAGAATTCTGATATTGTGACCATGGCATCCTACGCTCCTATCTTCGCCAACCTCAACAACCGTATGTGGGCACCGGATATGATTCAATATACCTCTGATAAGGTATTCGGAACTCCATCCTACTACGTTCAGAACGTGATGGCGAACAACATCGGTACCCGTGTACTGAAGGTGAACCAGGAGAATCCATACAAGTATGATCAGGCTCGTGTAAAGCCAGCCATCTGCCGTGTGGGCATGGGAACATGGGGCACCCAGGTATCTTTCGAGGACAAGGGATACAGCGATGAGAACGGCAAGGCGCTGCCAATGACCTTGCAGGAACAGCCTACCGACATCCGCGGACAGTGGAAGGCTGATGGCAGCCTCATCAAGCAGACCAGCAACGAGGAGAGCTGCATCCGTCTGAACCCAGGCGAGATTACCAGCAATGGCTATATATATAAGGTACGCGCGAAGAAGGATGCCGGAAACGAGGGTTTCCTCATCATCTTCAACTACGTGGATAAGAACAACTACTGCTGGTTGAACCTTGGTGGCTGGAACAATACCCAGCACGGCGTGGAGTCGATCGTGAATGGTGCCAAGAGTCAGGTGGCTACCTGCCCAGGCAAGATTGAAACCGGCAAGTGGTACGATATCGAGCTGAAGGTAGTAGGCGACAGCATCTTCGCCAAGTTGGATGGCAAGGAGATATTCGCTACCAAGCTGAAGGCAAACACCCTTCCTGGCATCTTCTCAACAGCAACGCTTGATGAGCAGACTGGCGAGGTAATCCTGAAGATTGCCAACACCAGCACCGAGCACACCACAGCGAAGATCAATCTTCAGGGCAAGGAGATCAAGGCTGGCAAGCTCATCCGCCTTTCAGCCAAGAACGGTCTGGAGGAGAACACCATCGACAATCCTACCAACATCTATCCTGTAGAAAACTACGTAACTACAGAGAAGAATGGTGCTACGGTAGAGATTCCAGCCAGCTCGCTGAACATCATCAGATTGAAGTAAAAAGATGAAGTAGAAAGATTGAAACAAGAAACAAGCTACATCCAGGGCATCAGCCCTGGATATACCCAATATATTGATACATTTTTTGAATAGTTGATAAGAAAGTTAGTTAGAAATGAAGAAGGCGACAATCTGCGTGATGCAGGTTGCCGCCTCGTTTTTATCTATCGCTTCATTTAGCTGAAAACATAATTGAAGAGCAGGAAGATGCTCAGGATATAGAGCGTAAGATTCAAATCCTTGAACTTGCCCACCATCATCTTGATGAGCACATAGCTCAGGATGCCGAGGCAGATGCCATCGGCGATGCTGTAGCAGAGCACCATCGTAATCATCGTGATGAAAGCAGGGAACGACTCGGAAATATCCTCCAACTCAATCTTCTTGAACGAATCAATCATCAATACACCCACCATTACCAGGGCACCACTGGTGGCTGCACTCGGAATCAGCAGGAAGATAGGAGCCAGGAAAATGCTCAGGATAAACATCAAACCCACAAAGAAAGATGTCAAGCCCGATTTACCGCCCTCGGCAACACCCGAAGCACTCTCCACATAAGTGGTAATGGTAGAGCTACCCAGCAATGCACCGGCTGTAGTACCGATGGCATCACTCATCATCGCCTCCTTCACACCCGGAATCTCGCCCTTCTCATTCTCCTTGACACCGAGCTTGGAAACCAATCCCAGCACCGTTCCGATAGTATCGAAGATGTTGACAAGCAACAGGGAGAATACCACCATGAACATCTTTGGGGTAAAGAAGCCCGAGAAGTCGAACTGGCAGAAGATTGGAGCAATGCTGTGAGGGGTAGATACCGGCATCCAGTTGTCAGAGAACTGGGTAACTCCCATCGGAATACCTATTAAGGTAGAGATGATGATGGCGATAAACAAAGAGCCCTTCACTCTTCTCGCCATCAGACAGCCACAGAGCAGGATGCTGATGAGACCCAGGATGCTGACTGGTGTAAACTTGCCGAGCTGCACGAAAGTATCCGCATTGGCAGTAATGATGCCCGCATTCTTCAAACCGATAAAGGCGATAAACATACCGATACCTGCCGATATGGCGAATCGAAGGTTCTTCGGAATGCACTCCAATATCTTGTCACGGATATTGAGGAAGGTGATGGCAAGGAAGATGATTCCCTCTACGAGCAATACTGCCAATGCCTGCTGCCAGGTCAAGCCCATTGCCTGACAAAGGGTGAAGGCGAAGAAGGCGTTCAAACCCATACTAGGAGCCTGGGCAAAAGGCAGTTTTGCCATGAAAGCCAGCAGGAAGGTGGCGATGGCTGAAGCGATGGCTGTGGCAGTAAACAGAGCCCCCTTGTCCATGCCTGTGGTGGCAAGGATGGTAGGGTTTACTGCCAGGATGTAACACATGGTCAAGAAGGTAGTCATACCAGCTATCAATTCCGTCTTGACCGTAGTAGTCTTCGGGTCGAAGCCCAATAATGCTTTTAATTTATTCATTTCTTATATTACGATTGATTTTCTCTTTTTTTCTCTATTTTCTCGTCCCCATTTCCACAACCCAATCCCATTGTTTTTTCGGGGCGAACAAAGATAAGAAAAAATAATGAAGAATGCCTTATTTTACATGTTTTTAACTACACAGAACGCCTTATTTTACATATTTCGAGATTTCAGAATGCCTTATTTTACATATTTCAGGGTATTCAAATAAACAAATCATCCAGAGTTACTGATGCCCTGAATATATCGGAGTATTCATTACTCACCAACTCAGAATTTCCCACATACGTAAGGAGGAATGTCTTGGCAGGATTCTTTTCTTCCAAAGCCTGCAAACGGCTATTCAGCACCTGAGCATAGCCCTTGGTCACGGCATAAGGAGCCTTATAAAATTTCATCTCACAAACATTCACCGCATCATCAGCCCTGTCTATCAGCAAGTCTATCTGCATGCCATCAGTCTCCTCGCTTCCTTTCACTATAAGCGAAGATTCCTGCGAAGACACGGCACCAATATGAAGAGCATATTTTATCTGTGAAATATGCTGCAAACAAACCTCCTCGAAAGCAATGCCACGCCATGAGGCAACATCGCTTTCCTTCAAATGCTGTTGCCAGTAATCAGTTTGATTTACAGCCTTCTTCTCCTTAAAATGAAGCCAGAACCAGCAAAAGGAATCAATAAGCTTATAATACTCCTCTCGCTGACTGAAACCGAAAGGAGTATATTTCACCACAAAATCACTACCCATCAAGGCTTTCAGCATCTTGGTAAAATCACCATTCGGATTCAAACCGGTATGCTCTGCTATCTCCTTACGGGTGAAACCTGCATGGCGGGTACCCAAAAAGCGAACGATTTTCATACAGTCTTCGGCATTGTCAAACACAGAATTGAAGAGCCTGTCAAACTCATCCCCCAACTTTGCTTGACGGGCAAAAAACAAGGCATCTATGTTCTGAGCCAAACTATAGGAAGGATTAAAGAAATTCATATAGAAAGGAATTCCGCCCATAATCATATAAGCCTGCGTAATATTATAACGGGACATCCTGATGCCACGGCTCTGATAAAACTCCTCACATTCTTTCAATGTAAACGGCGACAGTTTGATTTCGCCAGTCAAACGCCCGTATAATCCTCCTTTATTACTGATTAAATTATCAAGCATCCAGGAGGTGGCAGAACCACAGACTACAAGTAACAGATTGTGGCGCATATTGCCCCAACCATTCCAGAAAGCCTCTAATGCCGTAAGAAAACCGGAACGAGCCGTATCCATCCAGGGCAACTCATCGATAAATACCACCTGTCGGGAACCATTATCGCAAGTTTCCAAAAAACGTTCCAGCAAAAAGAAAGCCTCCATCCACGACTTAGGCTGCGCGATATCCTCCATACCATGACGAAGAAGCGAGAAATAGAAATTCTGCAACTGATCTTTCAGAGTTACCTTTCGGCGACGGTCGTAAGGCGACAATCCTGTATGATGAAACACCATATCATCGTGAAACACCTCATCAATCAAGAATGTTTTACAGACACGGCGACGCCCATACACAGCCACAAACTCAGCCCTACCACTTTCGTAGTAACGCTTCAGCTCTGCTATTTCCTTTTTTCTACCTATTATTTCACACATAATCATACCCAATTGGTTCGCTGCAAATATACAACTAATTTCGGAAACAGCGAAAGAAAATAGCGTTTATTTCGCTACGAAACCATTTTTTTGCCGTTCGTAGCGAAATAAACGCCATTTTAACTTAGTTTTAACACTTTAATTCTATATTCATAGAAATCTAATTGACAGCACCCAGCGCACTATCAGCGATTGGAAGATTAAGGAAGAATAAAGAAAAAATCCGAAACAGAAGCTTACCAAGTTATCTGTTTCAGATTTTTTTGATGCTTATATAGTTAGGATGAGCCGAGTACTTCGAGCCGACTTGATAAGACTTACTTTTTACCTTTTGCTACATGAAAACGATAAATGGCGTGGATGAGCACATAACGGGGCACTGTGTTATAGTATTTCTCTACCCTGCCCTGCGCATTGATTGTTCTATCCACTTTCTTCAACTGATGGAACACATCGAATGCATCAGCCTTCACAACCAATTTTCCCTTGAAAAATGGTCGGGAAAGGCGGAAGTTCCATAATAAATTGTCATCATTCATCACAGACTCACCATATCCACGTCGACTATACATCGAAAGGTCGGTGTCAAACGAGAATCTGAAAGGAAGTGCCAATACTGCACTCAGCCCATAATGATAGTTGCAAGCATCAAGGGTTTCGAAATCCTTCTGTTCGCCATTGGAATGAAGACAGGCTACATAAGTATTCACTCCCAAAGAATGCTTACCCAGTTTGTAGTCCAGACGCAAATCTTCAGAAATGGTGGATGTCTTTACTATACTCTTCTTCATCTCCACAGTTGCAGCATCACTAATCATATCAACACTGTTAACATATCCCCAAGAGGTAACCGTATTAAACATTAACCGTTTCTTCTTATCAACATTGCCACTCAATCCTAAGCGCAAGCTTGTATTCCAGTTACCATTCACATTGGTTGGCGAGAAAGTACGCTTACCAGTGTTTTTATCATATATAAAGCCCATAGCCACTGCATCGCTGGTAGAAGCATAATCGTATTTAAGATCATACATTAGAGACTTGAAACTTCCATTATAAGCAAATTGCAGATGATGCAACATAGAGTTCTTCAGTTTCTCATTTCCATAACGCTTTACATTCAGAGGGTCAGCATCATCTATATAATCAAACAGATAGAGCATCTGAGGAGCTACCTGAGTTATAGAATAGACCAGACTACTAGAAAACTTTCTGTTTTTTCTATTTCCGCTCCAATATAGGGTAAACTCCGGGTTCAGGAAACTTAAATTACGAGAGAGTTCCTTATCTAGAGATGCCCTTCTATAACGCATATTCTCATGCGAGAAGTTGAAGTTCCACTGGCTCTTGAACAAAATATCATTCTTTGCATCTTCTACCACCTGCCAGGAAAAAATCGCAAACGGCTTATGCGCATCAGTATGAAAATCATACAGATAACTATTAGCCGCATCTATCGTTGAAAGATAATCAGTAACAGATGGCAAGACACCTAATTCATGATTGGCATCAGCTCCCCATCCTGCAAGTTGATCCAAACGATAAAGACTATTCTCTTCATGAGAATACTTCTGCTCATAACCATATTGAATAGCTCCCCACAACTTATCAGAAACATTGAAGGAGTACCCCAAGCCGCCATGATAACGATACCCTTTAGAAGACCAAGGTACATAACGGCGACGATAATCATTATTTCCAGCAACATTTCCTGAAGCATAGTCAAGGCTATAAATGCTATATCCCTCATCATCTTTACCAAGCACTTCACCACCAAGCTTTAGCTGCAACATATCTCCAGCTTCGTTTACGATGAAATCTGAACTGTAGTCCAATGATGCGAGCCAACTCTTCAAGTCATTCAGGCTCTTACTTTCCACCCTGTTTATCAAGTTCTTATACAGCTCGCCTGTTGAAATCGGGAAGAGACGATTCCACATCTGTTCCTGATTTTCCCAACTTTCAGCCATCAGAGCCGAATAAAAGATGGAATTCTGCTTACGGCGAGAGTAATTGGCTTTTTGGTCTATCGTCATATAGCATTTAGAATTTCTGCCACCAGGAGTCAGCGTCAACATGTTGTTCATATTGAGATAGAAGTTGCAATACTTTGCTTCATTCATAGAACGCTCGTATGTATCCCCCGATGACAAGAAGTTGGTGCGATACGCATTCGTTTCCTTATGATTGTCATAATGAGTAAGATCGGCATTACTCCTTAAGCGGAATCGGTTTAATCTATCATCCACATTCAGGTTCACTCCCACCTTCTTTGTTGTTAATCTAGACATCGGCAGCTTCTCCGGTGTCCAGTCAGAGCCTTGCATCGGTGCACCACCATCATTCATATTATTAAAGTTGCTGAATATTGCCAACTGCGAATGGTCAGTTGTTCGCAAAGCAAACAAGCGCGCCAAATACAGGTCATCATTTGCCATACCAGCATCCACATTGCCCAACCAGCCAATATTATATTGTTTCTTCAGGTTGACATCCATCACATATTCATCCTCCTCAACCTTTCGTTTGGCAAACAGATTTAGGTCAGTTTTCTTTTCATATACCTTGATGGAGTTTACCGCGTATGTAGGCAAGTTCTGCAAGAGTACTGTATTATTACCCTTGAAGAAATCCTTGCCATTAAGCAAGAGGCTCTCCACAAACCGACCATTGACATAGATACGCCCATCCGACTTCAATTCTGAACCAGGCAACTGCCTGATAAGCGCATCGAGCATGGAGCCTTCTGAGAGTTGAAAGGCATCAGCATTATACACCAGCGTATCACCCTTATGATAGAATTTCACCTTGGTGGCCGTTACTGTTACCTCATTCAGTAGCTGCTCATCATCCAACTTTTTCTTCTTACGCAAAAAAATGGTTGGCAAATAACGGGTATTCACCCGTTTACTAACCTTTACATCAAAAGAGATACTTTGTGGCACATAGCCATCACACTCTACTTTGATGGTATATTTGTGATGATTAGCAACTATAAACGTAAAGCCACCATTTTTCTGTTCGTTTCTTTCGGCTGATACAGTTTCCTTTACAACCTCTCCTTTGTCGTTAAGCAAGGTTAGTTTTGCATCGGTAATAGCAGTATGAGTAATGAAATCTTCTACCCATCCACCATATTCTAGTGTTTTCTCCTTAGTCTGCCCCATCATAGGCAATCCACATAGAAGAGATACAATTATAAATAAGATTCTTAATTGCTTCATAACTTAATTATTTGTTTGCTTTTTCCCCATCACTTTCGTAGTAACACTTCTATTCTAATCCTCTGTTGACATATCTCTATTATATTGCCTTACGGATTTACCACCGGCAAAACGATATGAAACACTGAATACTATTCTATTTCGCTGCCTATCAAAAGCCTTATCCAAGTATCTGCTCTCAAAACCAGGAGACTTTGTCTCTGTTATCATATCAGAATTAAAGAAGTGGAACATAAGACTATAAGTCAATGTCAACTCCAACTTCTTCTTCAACAGGAACTTCTGGATAGATACATACGGGTTCTCGAAATTCGACGAAGACTTAACTTGTGGAGAGATCGTAAAATTCTTGCTATAAGAATAGGACATCGCAAAGTTCATATCCCATCTTGGCTGATAGTACTGCAAAGACGTAACACCCTCTACCGTCTGTATGTGGTTAGAAAATTCGTGATAACTTGCCTTGGCATTTCTATATTTCAAATCTGCCTTATACAAGAAGTCTCTACAGAATCTCTTAGTAAACGATACGGAAGCCCACCATTCTCTGTAATCGGTATTCTGGAAGACACTTGCCACATACTTGCCCAGTACACCACTCGGCAATGTTCCTTCCCGGATTTCAGCTATAGAGTTAAAGCTGTTTGGTGAATACACATACCCCGTCTGGAAGTTAAAGCACCACCAAAGATCTATCCAATAGTTGATGCGATGAGTAACATTGGTCTTGAGCCACGGATTACCACCAACCCAAGACAGAGAATCGGTGAAATAGCCATATTCACTAGATAGATTCTGGTCTGGATAACTGGTGGAACAATCATAGTTTAAACGCATCCAATTACGTCTGGTCAGCTGATAATAGGCCATGAAACTTCCACCAACTGGCACCTGAGTTTTCTTGGCATGATTGTTATTCAAGCCCACATGCTCTGCCCAACCGGAAAACATCAATTGCGCATTATTATCAAAACGCCAATTGAGACTTGCCCACAGGCGATTTCGCAAATAGCTGTTGGTGTTCAGCTTTTCGCCGGTATCATTATCTTCCCTCTTGTAACTTTTCCATGTATTCTCATAGCCAGCATTCAATGTAAGATGACCATTGGCAAAATTGGTCCATCCACTTATACGGAAGCGAGTAAAGTTCATATGGTCCTGGAAATGATTATTCAGCACAAATCCCGTACTCTCTGTCTGATCCGTAAGACTGCGGGTTGGAGAAAACCTGTAATTGAAATCGGCAGTCCATCTTACTCTTCCCACATTGTTACGGTAGAACACAGCCATCGAATGTTCACAATCTCTCACATGGGTGCGTATATCGCGAGTCAATCTTGTCTCGGTATGAGTATTTTCATCTGTCCGCAATATAGTATAATGATTATAGGTATCATGATCACGCCCTGCACCGTATTGATAGACAAACGAAAGAGACTGATTTTTCTGTATGGCATAATCCAGGCTAAGCAATCCCGAACGGTATCTTTCAAACGTGATGATATTCCTGATACCATCAGGATTGTTCACTAGCGTTTCCTTGATTCCATTCTGCAGGTAATTCTTTGACCAGTTTGTGTCGTACGCACCTTGTCCAAAATAACTATAGGCAAAAGCATAAATATTCCACTTGTTTTTGGTATATGAAAAATTTGCCGTCGTATTCTCAAAGATGTATTTCTTGTCATTCTCGCCATTCAGATTGAAGCCTTCATTATTAAAGAGCATGCCTTCATAGCCTTCATAGTTCTTCTTGGTATGCAGGTTTATCAATACATCATAGCCTTGGTATTGACCTTGCGGTTTATCAATCACCTCTACCTTGTCAAAGCGGATATGCTGAATATTCCGCAGATAGTTCATGTCTTTTTCTACGCTATCTACCAATACTATGATATTGGAGGAATTGTGATAAGTTAAAGAACGGTCAACAAAGTTATAAGTAAAATTAGGCAGCTTTCCCAACATTTGGATAGTACTAACTGTACCACGACGCAAATCCTTGGTTATTGCTACTTTCATCCTGTCACCACTTTGCAGAATAGAGCTTCCCTTTATACTGACTTCCTGCAACGTGTCAGTTTTCCATATTCCTGTATGCAGGGAATCATCAGGAACAGTTTCTCGCATCACACGATTAGTAGCCATTCCCTGAATAGCTACCATCTGCAACATGAAGAGTAGGATTAAAATCTTTCTCATAATTCATTTACAATTTATTGAACATAACTTTTTTACCAAGAAGAAGAACCATTTTTATTCCAACGTCAGCCATCCATCTTCCGTCCAGTTGATTTTCTTCTGAACCAGGATGCTGGCACCATTCTTCGGCACGCTGTAACCATGGCAGAAGAAGAAATCGCCATCTGGGAAAGAGTAGGCTGAGCAATGCCCCATCGCCTCATATTCCTTCTTATCACCTTCCAGCAGCAAGGTGCCACCGCCATTGCGCATGTCCTTGCCATCCTTATCCAGATAAGGACCAGCCACCTTCTTGCTTCTGCCCACGGCAACACGATAGTTGCTCTTGATGCCACGACAGCAGTAATCCCAACTTACGAAGAGATAGTAATAGCCACCATGCTTCATAATGAAAGGAGCCTCGATGGCATTGGTGCCGGCAAACTTAGAGGTAGGATTCGGTTCTGCCGAAGCATCGCCCACGGTATGACGGCGGGCAATGGTCTGAGGCTTGGCACCCTTCTTGACATGCATCGTCTTCTTATCCAGCTTGATCATCTGGATGCCATCCCAGAAAGAGCCCCAGGTAAGCCAAGGGGTTCCCTTCTCATCAACGATGAAATTAGGGTCGATGGCATTCCAGTTGTCTCTATCACCCTTAGAAGCGATGAGGCAGCCCTCATCCTTCCAGCCATTCTTATTAGATAAGGAGGTGTTGCTGAGCAAACCGATAGCAGATGTGTTCTTGCCAAAGGTGGAACAGGAATAAGCCAGATACCACTTGTTCTTGAATCGGATAACATCCGGAGCCCAGATATGCGTGGTAAAACCCGGCACACTATCATGCGTCCATGCCGGAATCTCGCTGTTTCTGAGCACGCCTTGAGGAGCGATGGTCCAGTGCTGACGGTCGGTAGAAGTCATCTGCGTGATGCCATGACCCGTGCAATAGAGATAGTACTTGCCATTCTCGTAAGCCATCACAGGGTCATGGACCATTGGATGCTCTACGTTGACTATCTCAGGGGTGGCAGGAGCCTGCGCCTTGACCTCATTTATAATAGGAGCAGCAACAATCATTGCTGCTCCCAAAAGTATATTAGATAATTTCATTTCTTCAATCTTAGGAAATTATTTGTTCACGAATTTCTTGCCATTCACAATCACGAGACCTTTATAACTCTTATCCACCAGCTGACCAGCCTGATTATACCACTTGCCATCCTGCTGCTTGCGGATGCTGACAGGAACTTTCGGATTATAAATCCCAGTACCCTCAGCATTCACCTTGGTTCCCCAGATACTCAAGCCGCGAGTCTGCAAGCTGGCACCACCCGATGTAGCCAGACCATCAGAAGAACTGAGGGCTGTAAAGCAGAGTGCCTTGACATTGGTATAATCGACGGTCTGCTCGGTAAGCACACCCTTGAATACTACTTCAGAATGAGCTGTAGCAGTACCCTTCAAGGTAAGATTGATGAAACTGGTACCGCTCACCAACTCCCATTTTCCAGTATATTCGCCCGTAACGGAGCCGTCAGCCAGAAGATGGATGGTAACAGGCTTCTCGTAAGCCTTTGCCGCCGTATTCTGGCGATAAGGATGAGCCATCAGCTGGTAATCTCCCACTACCTCGCTACTCTGGTAAAGCTGCCTGGTGGCTATATCCTCATGGGTATAGGTCTCGCCGCAGAATTCGTAAGGTGCAGCTACCAGCCAACCATCCTGATTCACGAAGAGCTGATGCACTCGCACCTCATGCGCCTCACCCCGGGTGTTGAAGCGGGTATGATAGACGATGAGCGCACGACCCTTGTGGTCGATGATGGCAGAGTTATGCCCCTGAGCCACTTCAGCCGTAGGCATCGAATCCCACTGATAGTTGCCGAAGAGTTTCACACCCTCATCGCGCTTGGCATCACCACCGAAGTTAAGGATATACTTACCGTAAACGGCATCAATACCCGTAGAAGTGAGACAGTCCTTATAAGGTCCGTCTGGTTTCTCTGAACGGAAAACACGAATCTGATATCCACCGGCAGCCGTCAAGCCGCCATAGCTCATAAAGAGATAATAGTACTTGCCCACCTTCTGAATATAGCTAGCCTCGCCCGAAACATAATATCCGCCGGCAATCTTCTTGCCGAAATAAGGATCGCTGGTACAGTTGGCATCTGCACCCCCAGGAGTAACGGTCTTACCGCTTATCTGATAAGGGAAAGTATAGGTGTAGTCACGAAGACCATTGGTCTTGTCGAGTCTGATCATAAAAATACCACCCGACCACGAGCCATAGCTCATCCAGAGATTGTCATCATCATCATAGAATACGCATGGGTCGATACAGTTAGGCCAGAAAGAGCCCCAGCTGTCACCCGTCTGATAGCGGGCAGGCAGAGAAGTTTCGCCTGTAGCTACAGCCAGGTCGGTATGTTTCCAGTCATCAGCTGCAGCATAGGCATTATGAGCGAATGTGCCCTGGAAGCCCGAGAATACCACAGGTCCCTGATAGACCCAAGGTCCTTCCAGGTCATCGGATGTGAAGCAGACAATGGAAGAGCACCAGTGGTCACCATTCAGACTCATATACATACACCACTTCTTCATGGTCTTGTTGTAGATGACATCAGGAGCCCACTGCATACCCTTCACCGTATTGCCCTGAAACTGCCAGCCGTGGGCATCGAAGTTGCCGAAAGTCACCTCCTCGCCCTTGCTATTCTTCACCTTCTTGATGACGTGAGTGCTGTAGGCATCCTTGAAATTTATGGATTTTCCATTCACGTCAGCAAAAAGACTGTTGCTGGTTCCGGTATTCTCTTCACCCGTTTTGAAGGTGTTCCATATCTGGTAGTTTCCAGAAGCATAGGTTTTGGCTCTGCCCAGATGCGAACCGTAGATATAATATTTAGGATTGGTGGTGGAGCCCGTTACATCCATAACGATAGAAGGGTCGTGCACGCTGATACGCCCCTGCGCCATGGCTCCGGTCATCGCCATCATTCCTATGATAGAAAGTAGAATCTTCTTCATATACAGCCTCCTTAAATTTATGTTTTACTGTTGAAATAAAAAGCAAGGAAGGCCTATGGTGTTTTTCGCCATAGACCTGTCCTCTAAAAGTTATTATCGTTTCTATTGACAAAGATTACTTGTCTGTTGTTGTTCCTTCTTCTGTCTCACCCCCTTCGGTAGTCTCGTCCTTCTTAGGAGCATCAGAGAGTTCCCAGCCCGCATTCTGACCCAGGTTAGGGTTCTTCTTGTAAGTGTCGTCAGGCACAGGGAAGTAATAATTCTTAGGAGTTACAAACGCACGGGTAGGATGGGTATTATCGTTGCGATAAGTATATACCTGTCTCTCGTCTGGAGTTACAACTACACTATAGATATTATACACCTGCTTGTAGCGAGGCTCATTCTTCTCAGAAGCTGATGTCTTACCGTCGAAGAGCTTCCAGCGACGCTCATCGAAGAAACGATGGTCCTCGAAAGCCAACTCGATGCGGCGCTCATTGCGGATACGCTCACGAAGCTGCTCCTTGGTCATACCCTTGTAAGCAGGCATACCCACACGGGCACGAACCTGGTTTACATAGTCGTAGGCAGCATCAGGACCCTTTGCCTCGTTCAATGCCTCGGCAGCATTGAGCAGAATCTCCGCATAGCGGAAGATAGGGCAAGCGGTAACATATGTGGTAGGGTTCTTGAAGCTCATATTGTGAACGAACTTCTTAGAGTAGTAGCCGGTAGTGGTACCACCATGAAGATCCTGGTAGTCTTTGCCACCTACAGATACATCCACTGCACGCTCCTCGTCCTGGCTCTTGTCTCCCCAGATACTTCCCTGGTGGAAGATAGTCTGCTCCAGACGTGGGTCACGGTTCTTGTATGGATCCTGGTCGTTGTAAGAAGGATCCTGATCGATAGGAAGACCATTGATGGTCTCGTAAGAATCAACCAAGTTCTGTGTAGGGTTTACACGACCGGTAGAGTTCACGTTACCAGAAAAACCACAAGGAGTATTGAACATCTCAATCTCACGGGTATTCCACTCACTACGGCTGAGGATGTACTCAGGATTCAGGTGAGGGGTACTGGTGAAGCACTCATAATAGTTCTTGTTTGGATTGTTATCGTCTGTTGTGTAGAGACGGTAAGGGTTGGCAGAACTCTTATTGGCTTTGATGAAAGCGAGAGCTGCATCAGCAGCCTCCTGCCACCAGGATGCTTCATTGGTTGGATTGTTGAGTGCAGAAGCACGATAGAGCAAGGCTCTGGACTTCAAGGCATAGACAGCCGCACCATTGATACGTCCCCAGTTCTCATTCTCATTGCTGTAACGGAATGGAAGCGCACCGCTCTGGATGATGGCGTCACACTCATCAGCCACCCACTTCAAAGCCTCAGCAGAAGGAGTACGGGTGATGGAAGCTGCCTCTGAATTATCCAATACATGATCCTCGATAGGCACTGCTCCGAAATAACCGATCAGATCGAAATGGAGGATGGCACGGATGAAGCGGGCCTCTGCCTTGTAACGGTCGCAGAGCTTGTTGTCGTCACCACTCTTCTGAGCATTGCCGATTACATCCTCACGAACCTTTGACAGGAAGTCGTTGCAGACACGGATACCCTTCAGGTCGTTGGTCCAATAGGTAGAAGCAAACCAGTGGTTCTTGGCATCGTATGAATCATTCAATACACTGTGATAATAATGCACATTCCAGTAAGAGAGGGCATTATCGGTCATGCAGTCGCGTGAAGCTGCCAGGAACTGTCCGTTGGTATAACCGGCAAAGGCATCTGGCAGATAGGTGTAGGCATTTGCCAAGACACCACGGGTACGGTCGTAATTACCATAGATGTTGTCCTCGGTATAAGTCAAGTCAACTTCCTTGTCGAGGATGTCGCTGCAGGAGGTCATACCTCCTACAGCCAACATCGCCAACGATATATTTACTAATAAAAGCTTTTTCATAATTCTTTTTGATAAAACTGATTAGAAACCAATGTTAATACCAAATGTAAATGACTTTGTCTTTGGATACCACCAGCAGTAGCTCAATGGCTTCTCTGGATCTACATCATCTGGCAGACTGCTGAAGGTGGCAATGTTGTAAGCGCTGAAATAAACACGGCACTTAGTCATCCACAACTTAGAAATCAACTTAGATGGCAGAGAGTATCCCACCTCGATATTTCGGATAGACCAGAAATTACCATTGCGTACCCAGATATTGTTCTGGTAAGAACCTGTGGCACGGTCGGAATCTACTGCATCAAATCCATTATATACAGGACGTGGATAAGTAGCATTTACGTTGCGAGGATCAGATGGATCATCTGTGAAGTAACCCCAAGCCTTGGTAACCTCGTGAGTACCCATGTTACTCCATCCACTGTAGCTGATAGCTGGTGAAAGGAATACAGAGCGACGCAGATAAGCATTCATGATCATGCGGGCATCAAAGCCCTTGTACTCGAAACCGAGGTTGAAGGTAGGAATCATCTCAGGAATGATGGTGTATGAATCTGGAACCATATCCTTTGAGTCGATCACACGGTCACCATTGATATCCTTGAAGACTGCAGTACCCAACTGCTGTGATCCATTAGAGAAGCTGTTGTATGGATACTTCTCTGGATGAGCCTTGGCATCCTCTGCTGATGTTGCAATCAGGTTAGGATCAGAAGCCCACTGGTCGAACTTATAGATGTTCCATCCACCCACACGGTTGGTACCTGTCTGAGCCTGCTCATAGAGTTCGGCTACCGAAGTATTGTCATAGATTCTATGACCTGCCTTGCGCTGCCACTCTACATCCGGTGCAGTTTCATCGATGTCGGTAATCTTGTTGGTATTGAAAGTAAGCTGACCCTCTACGAAATACTTGAAGTCCTTGCCAATGTTACCACGATGACCGAGAACAAGCTCGAAACCACGGCTCTCTACCTTACCGTATGAATCCTGTGCCACAGGCACACCGAGAACTGTCTCAGGAATAGTAGAACGGGAAACGAGGATGTTAGAACGCCACTCCTTGAAGATATCGAAGTTACCATAGAGCTTCTTGTTCCAGAGACTCCAATCGAGACCTACGTTCACCATCTTGGAGATTTCCCACTTGTTGTTCAGGTTACCCGCCTTGCTCTCTGCATAACCAGGGATGTTGGTAGCGTTGTAACCGAAACCATAACCAGTAGCTTTACCATAGATACTCTGATATGGATAACGGCCTGAACCAGTGCTAGACTGACCAGCCTCACCATAAGAAGCACGGAGCTTCAGGAAATCTACGAATCCAAGCTTCTTCATCCAAGACTCCTCAGAGAGTACCCATCCGGCAGATGCACCCCAGAAGGTTCCCCAGCGATTGTCTGGTGAGAAGTTGTCGCAACCCATACGTGAGAAATTCACGGAAGCGATATATTTGTTGGCATAATCGTAAGTTCCGGCGAAATTGTAAGCCAGATAACGGTTGGCAGACTCGCTACCAGTAATCTCATTGCGATAGTAACGGGCAAAGGCACGGGCATCAACATTGTGCTTGCCGAAGCTGTTCTTGTAGCTTACGCCACCATACATATTCAGATTGTAGTAATACTCACGCTGCTTGGCTGAAGGATTACTCAAAGCTGCCTTGGTGGTGTACTTGGTATAAGTAAACTGACTGACATCAGTAACCTTCAAGTTATCGTAGTCATAATTCCAGGAGTCCATATTGGCTGTCTGGGTTGACTCGAAAGTCTCGTAAGCATCAAAACTGATGGTACCGAACAAGCCCAGACCCTTCAGTACAGGACTCAGATCATACTTGGCATTGATGGTAGAATACAAGTTACGGCGACGGTTCTTATCCAGACCGGAACCACCCAGGTAACGTACCGGGTTGTTGGCGGTAGATGAAGAGTAGATACTTCCGTCAGGGTTATGGGTAGGAGCCATAGGGTTTGCCTCGATTACACCGAAGGTTACGAGGTTGAACACACCCTCAGTAGGCTGAGAAATGTTGTCAATACGTCCACCCAGATCCACAGATACATTCAGATACTTGGAAACATCGATATCGATGTTGGAACGGAGGTTCCAGCGGTTCAGTACGTGCTGGGTGCTGTAGCCATCGTTCATCTCTGTACCCTCGGTATTCCACATACCCTCCTGACGCAAGTAAGAGAAGCTTACATAGTAGCGGGCACGCTGGTTACCACCACTCAACTGCAGGTTGGTGCGGTACTGAGGAGCAGAAGAACGATAGAGCTGGTCTGCCCAAGATGTATTGAAGTACTGGTACTTGCGGATATCATCATCGGCGAACTGACCACCATCACATACGAACTTATAGTTGTCGAGCTGCTCCTGGGTGTACATTGGATCCATACCGCTCAGGTAGCGCACCTGATTACGGGTCATCGCCATATTGTAAGAGTTCTGAATCTCCATCTTGTTGGCGAGAGTCTGGAAACCAACCTCCTGTGTAAAGTCGATCTTGGTCTTTCCGGCAGTACCACGCTTGGTGGTTACCATAATCACACCATTGGCACCGCGCATACCATAGATGGCAGAAGCTGCAGCATCCTTCAATACGGTAATGCTCTCGATAGGATAAGCATCGAGGAAGGAGAGGTCACGCTCTACGTTATCCACGATGATCAGTGGAGAGCGGGCACTCTGGTTGGTGGTGCGGATACCACGGATAAAGAGGAAACTCTCCGACCATCCTGGCTCAGAAGACCACTCATAAGTCTGCACACCATTCAGTGTTGAGGTAAAGGCATTCTGAAGAATGGTAACAGGATGCTTCTGCAACTCCTCGCCAGATACAACAGAGCGGGAATCTGTCAAAATCTTCTTTTTCTGCTCTGCGAAAGGAACTGGTGCCATGTGCTCATACTCATCAACGGCATCCTCCATCTTGATGACGTAGGTGCCATCAAATGTAGTTACCTTCTCCTGGGCATTCTTGTAACCCAGACTGGCTACACAGATTTCGTCGCTAGGATTTACCTTCTTCAAGGTAAAGTAGCCGTCCTTGTCGGTCAAGGCGATACGGCTTTCCTCTGCCACGTTGACAACAGCTCCAGGGATTGGGTCACCCTGGCTGTTGACGATTCGGCCTTTGAGCACCTGCTCCTGAGCCAAGACAGAGCTTGAAGCACAGAGAAGTGCACTCAACATCAAGACCTTGCTTGATGATGATACCTTATTATATATGTTCTGAATATTATTCATATCATTCTATCGTTAAAAGAGTTATTCTTTCCAACCTTCGTTCTGGAAGTCCTGACCAATCTTCCAAACCTCAGCCTCTGGGATTGGATAGAGGTAGAACTTGTCTTGCCACTTGCGCTGCTGGGCTACCTTACGGGTAATGGTGCCGTCGGCAGCTACATCGATACCGTAGATATCACGGCCGAGTGCTTCGCCAGCCACATTCCAGCGACGTACATCCCACCAGCGGTGCTCCTCGAAAGCGAGTTCGATGGTGCGCTCCTTGTGGATGAAGTTACGCATGGCGGTCTGGGAATTCAGGTCTGCACGATTTGCTACATTACCGATGATGCCGCCACGATGACGGATCTGGTCGAGCAGGTTACAAACCAGTGCCTTGTTGCCGGCATAGTCTGCCTCGTTCAGTGCCTCAGCATAGCTCAGGAGGATTTCGCTATAGGTGAAGATTCTCCAAAGACGCTTGGCAGTACCGCTGTGATTGCTGCTCAGGATGGTCTCAGGAATGTACTTGCGTACATAGTAACCTGTTGGAGTTACGTTCTGGTTGCCGATAGGATTATCGCTCTGACCATAGATGACGTTGATGGCACGACCGTTCCACTCTGAACCCTGATAGAGAACAGAAGCTGCAAGACGTGGGTCACGGTTCTTCCACATGTTCTGGTCGGTATAGCCACTCTCTGCATTCACAGAAGGTTTTCCGTTGACATAAACAGGAGCACCGGTCGCATCATACTGGGTAAATGGGGCAGAACCGTCTTCCATATCATACATATCTACGAGGTTCTGGCTTGGGCAAAGACCACCCTGACCACCTTCACCAACAGGAGTATCTGTAGAGATACCACTCCAGCCGATGGCAACACCGTTGCGGAAGAAGATAACCTCCGGATTCTTGTCGGCATAAGAGTTGAGCAACCATGCGTTGTTGTAGGCTGCCACACCACCATTGGTACGGGTCTCCAATCTATAGTTGTCACCATAGTCAGCAAGGAAGCCCTTAGCTGCATCAGCAGCCTGCTGCCAGGTGATACCGCTCTGGGCTGAGAAACGCGGACTTGCCATATAGAGCATCATGCGAACATAGAGGGCACGGGCTGTAGGCTGGTTCACCTCTCCGGCATAAGTCTCATCAGATGTTTCAGCGTAAGTCTTCAGACCAGCCTCACACTCCTTCACCTCCTTGAAGAGGAAATCCATGAATGTCTTCAGGTCAGGACGCTCGGTGTAACCGGTCATCAGGTCGCCGTTAGGATCAAGCTCAGTGGTAACCATTGGCACCGGACCATAGCGGAGGAACAACTCCCAATAGAAATAGGCACGGAGGAAACGAGCCTCAGCTATGAAGTTGGTCTTGCGGGTCTGGAAGAGTTCAACAGAAAGGTCAGCAGGACGGAGCTTGTCGGCATTCTCTGCTTCCAGAGTATTGATGGTGATGTTACACTTGCGGATGCCACGATAGCGGCTCTCCCATACACTGGTCAACTCAGCGGCACCACCACTACCATAATAATTACCAATATTGAAGCTGGTACGGGTACCGGAAGTTCCGATACTTGACTCAGCCAAGTCAGTTGCCGCATCTAACCATGAGTTGTTAATACGGTTGGCACCATTAAGCAGGAAGTTGTAAGTATCGTTGTGGTTCTGCTCCAAGAGAGTGAAGCTACCCAACACCTCAGCTTTTGTCAACTCATTGCTTGGCTGCTTGTCGAGGAAATTGCCGAAGGCATCCTCGCAGGAGGTGAGCGTCATTGCTCCCATTGCGAGTGCCAAAGCAAATATACTATATTTCTTCATTTTAGAATCGTTTTGAATGTTCTTGAATTAGAATACAACATTGAAACCTACGTTGACGGTCTTCAAGAGTGGATAACGGTTGGAACCGTTGCTCTCTGGGTCAACCAAGTCATCGAGATGATCCCATGTAAAGAGGTTGTTGGCATTGATGTAGAAGCGGGCATTGCTCATACCTACATGCTTGATCAACTCCTTAGGGAAGGTGTAGCTCAATTCGATGTTCTTAAGACGGACGAATGAACCGTTCTTCAGGAAGAAGGAGCTCAGACGCTGGTTGTGGTCACCGTTGCTACCATAATGGAGCAATGGATAGGTGGCTGTTGCCAGGTTCTCTGACTCGCTCTTGGCTGGATTCCAACGGTTGAGGTGGATATCCTTTACCTTACCATTGTTCTGGAAAGCGAACATCGCATCGCTGTCATAATAACGGGATACGTGGTCAACACCCTGCAACATTACCTCGAAACCGATACCCTTGTAGTTGGCACCCAATGTCAAGGCGTAAGTATTCTCTGGAATATCGCTATAACCGATGAAAGTCTCGTCACGGTCATCGATGAAGCCGTCGTTATTCATATCCTTGTATTTCAAGTCACCCACCTTCACGTTTCCGTATGTTGAAACAGGGAAGTTAGGATCATCCAAGTCTGCTTGTGTTACGAAGCCATCGCAAACCAGACCGAAGTACTGGCTGATAGGATGACCCTCACGCTTGCGGTAAGCGGTCTTGAAAGCTGGCTCATCCATATCCTTGATCTTGTTGGCTGCATGTGAGAAGGTTGCACCAATATTATAGGTGAAGTCCTTGCCGATGTGGTTGAAGTGATGAAGTTCCAACTCGTAACCCTTGTTCTGGGTCTTACCGAGGTTTCCGGCTGCCATGGTTACACCTACCCATTGTGGACGGCTCAGGTACTCTGTCAGGATGTCGTTACGATTCTCTATGAAGTAGTCAAAGTTACCGGTCAACATTCCGTTGAACAAACCGAACTCGACACCTGCATTGAACTTCTTGGCACGCTCCCAGGTTACACCATAGTTAGGATACTGGCTCTCGAAGATACCAGTCTGTCCCTTGTTGCCGAAGTAGTAGTCATTGGATATCTGGTTCCACTTCTCCTCATAGAGGAAGCGCTGAGCCACACCACCTACTGTATAAACATCGTTACCAACCTCACCGTAAGAAGCACGGATCTTCAAGTTGTTCAACCAGTTCTCAGTTGGCTTCATAAACTCTTCCTGAGTTACACGCCAACCGAGTGAGAATGCAGGGAAGAAACCGAAGCGCTTACCCTTGAGGAAGTTCTCTGAGCCGTTGTAACCAACGTTCACCTCTGCGAGATACTTATCATCATAACCGTATGTTACACGACCAACGATACCCTGATAGCGCTTAGCCAGATCTGAGTTGTGACGATAGTCGTTCTGGTTGTAAAGTACCATACCGGTTACATCGTTCTTGCCAAACTTGCGGGAGTAGTTGATCTGACCCTCCATATAGAGCTTGTAAGTAGTAGAAGAGCCCTTAGTATAAGCCAGGTCGCCGTCTACATTATACTTGGTGTAAGCATCTGCACTGGTAAAGTTGTTGCGGTCGTTCAACTCGTAAGTTGCGAATGCAGCACCGAATGTCTTCTTGTAATAAGAATCGTAGTCGAATGATACCATACCACGGGCAGAAAGACCTGGAGTCAACCAGTCCATCTTGTAGTCTGCGATGAAGTTGGTCTCATTGATGGTATTGGTTCCACGATAGTATCCACCCTTTGAAAGAGCAGCCACCACGTTGTCCTGATATACGGCAGTACCACCATAGAGAGTCTTGGTAGTCTCACCATTCTGTACCTCGTAAGATACTGGGAAGATCCAACCTGGAGTATGATTGATACGAGCGAAGACATCATAGTTAGTAGAGCTCTCGTTGGTGTTGGAACCATGACGGTTCTCGAAACGAGTACCGAAGTTTACGCTGAATGTCAAATCCTTAGAGAGGAAGAAGTCCATGTTGGCACGGAAAGCGTAACGGTTGTAGCCTGGGCTTGAAGAGTTGCCGTAGGCATCCTGGCTGAGGTTCTTGATCAAAGATCCCTGATTGTACATTTCACCAGATACATAGTAGCGCATGCGCTTCGTACCACCACGTACACTTACATTATAGCGCTGAGATGGAGCCCAGTTGTTGAGCACCTCATCATACCAATCTACATTAGGATAGAGGAGAGCATCTGCACCTGTCAACTCGCCGGCGCAGCTCTTGCGGTACATCTCGATGTCAGAAGCAGAGTACTGTGATGGAAGGCCATCGTTCTTCAGAGCCTCCTCAAGGAGAGTAACTGAGTCGTAAGAGTTCAAGTAGTGAGGCTTACGGGTTGGAGTACCCCACATGAAGTTGCTGGTCAAGCTAACCTCTGGCTTCATATCCTTACCACGCTTGGTAGTAACGAGGATGACACCATTCGCACCACGCACACCGTAAACGGCTGTAGCAGAAGCATCCTTCAATACAGAGATACTCTCGATATCATCAGGAGCTACCTGAGAGAAAGCACGCTCTACACCATCTACCATTACCAATGGAGCACCATCGCCAGCGAAGGTTGCACGACCACGGATGTTGATGGTAGCATCATCGGCACCAGGAGCACCAGATACCTGAGTGGTAACGACACCAGGAATCTTACCGGCAATAGCCTGGGTAACGTTGGCAGTAGGAGTATTCAAAAGGTCATCGGCACTAACCTGAGAGATAGCACCTACGACACTCTCCTTCTTCTGATGACCGTAACCAACGACTACGACCTCATTGATTTTCTGACTTTCGTCCTTGAGAACCACCTTGATGTTGCGCTGATTGCCTACACGGATGTTCTGAGCAATCATACCGATATAGGAAATCTTCAAAGTAGCGTTCTCGTTCTTCACCTGAATCTTGAAGTTACCGTCGAAATCAGTAACAACACCATTGGTTGTCAATGCTTCCATAACAGTAGCACCGATGATAGGCTCACCCGATTCATCTGACACATTACCAGATACGGTAACCTGTGCTGATGCTCCTAAAGTAAGGAGCACCAGTGTCAGGGTCAAGAATAACTTATGCAATATGTTATTGTTCATTGTTTATTCTATTAATGTTATTGTTGAAGTTCAGTCTCCGTTTAATACAAAGGCTTTCCAATATAGCAAGCTGCAGGATCCATCACAAGATAAGAACCATCAACGATCAGGAAGGCACGGAGCATCTCATTGGCATCACTGCAAGGAGCAGTAAATCTCTCGATGTAAACCTTGCCGTTAGTACAGGTCTCTACAGCTACCACCTTGATGTCTGTACCAGAACGGGAAATGGTCATATCTACCTTGGCGCCCTCCATATTCTTACGGAACTCAGCCCACTCATCATCATTGGCTGGATAACCTTCATTATCCCACTTTCCAGAGGCATAAGAACCACCCCAGCCAAATGCATCGCTACGGATAACAAAATACTCTGAATAATTACCACCAGCACGCTCATCATCGGTGCTGACACAGAGGTTCCAGTTGTTCCAGTTACCACCACCTGATGTATGGTTTGTGAAACCAAGGTGCAATGAAGCACCGGAAGGAATCTGGAAGTAATCAGAGAATTGTGTCCACCAAGCGGCTGAGCAATCAGAAGTTCCGATTTCGCTGGCTGTAACTTCTACAGCAGTCTGTGCCTGACACTCGTTGGTATCCATGACAAGATAAGAACCATCAACAATCAGGAAGGCACGGAGAACCTCATTGGCATCATTGCAAGAAGCAGTGAATCTTTCGGTGTAAACCTTGCCATTTATACAGGTTGCCACTGCTACTACCTTGATATCTGTACCAGAACGGGAAATGGTCATATCTACCTTGGCACCCTCCATATTCTGACGGAACACAGCCCATTCATCATCATTGGCAGGATAACCTTCATTATCCCACTTTCCAGAGGCATAGGAACTACCCCAACCATATGCATCGCTACGGATAACGAAGTACTCTAAGTAATTGCCACCATTACGTACATCATCTGTACTCAAACAGAGGTTCCAGTTGTTAAAGTTGCCAGCACCTGATGTATGGTTGGTAAACTTCAAGTGGATAGAACCATTTGCAGGAATACGATAGTAGTCAGAGAAGCTGGTCCACCAAGCAGCAGAGCAATCAGAAGTACCGATTTCGGTAGTAGGAGTACCATCCTCTTTCACAAACTCTACATTCTTGAAAGCTTCATCACCACCACCATTACCACCAATGGTCTTGTTCCAATCCTTCTCTTCCATCATGTTACGGATCAAGGTAACATCATCAATGGAAATGGCATTAGTCTCTTCGGCTGTCAACTTACTGTCTCCACCTATATATAAATAAGGTAAAGAGTTGATGGAATCAACCAATGTCTTGTACTTGAAAGAAGTAGCACTTGATGATGTCTGATAACCGGAAAGGCTCTTCTTACCATCTACGTAGAGCTGGTAACCTTCAGTAGAAAGCTGTAGGGCTACGAAATGCCACTCATTAGGAGAGAGAATACCTGTCTTCACAGAAGCAGGATCATTCTCATTCAGGTTCAAACTCTGCAACTGGGTAGGCTTGTTGTAAACCACCTGACCATTGGCAGTGATATAGAAGTGAGCACTGATATCATTACCAGCAGCATCCTTCTCATCTGAACCAAATGAGATAAGAGGTCGGGTCAGGTCAACGTCTGCGACTGTTCCGTCCTCAGCTACGGCTGCATCAATCTTTACTGCGAAAGTGATGGCAGCACCATTCTGTAACTTCACACTATTGAAAGGATTGGCAATCTTGGCACCACCCTTACCTTTCATGTGTAATACATTACTTGCGAGGTTCTCATCCTGGATCACCTCACATGACTCGTCGTGACTAATCATGTCTGAATACTCAGGTTTCTCTTTTGAATACTCAAAGTCATAAGCTGCCACTGTTGTCTTAGATGGGTAAATCTGTCCGCCGGCAGGATCGTCCTGTCGGCCCCAGTCATCACCACAAGCAGTGAAACTTAATGCCACCATGATAGCACAAGCAAATGAAAGCAAAGTTTTTCTAATCTTCATAACTTAATGCTTTTAGGTTGTTTGTTTACTAATCTATAGGTTATTTAAAAATTCTAAATTCATTTTTCAGTGGCAAAAGTACAATTAATAAGCATATATAGGGTGGACAAACGTAAATAATAGGTGGACAAACCGCATAAACAGTAGATTTTTCCGTTTATTACGCACTTATCCACTAGTTGTGCACCCACACATACAAAACAAGGAGTCGCTTGACTTAAATCAAGTGACTCCTTGTTGTATTTTGGTTTCTTAACAATTATACACTTCCAAACACACCTACTCGTCGAGCGAATCCTTATAGGAAGAAGGCGACACACCATACTGCTTGGTAAAACAACGGGTAAAATACTTCGGATCATTGAAGCCTACACGGTAGGCTATCTCCGTGATGTTCCGGTTTGCCACTTTTTCTGTAATCATCTTCTTCGCAATGTCGAGACGATAGTTGCGGATAAACTGGGCGGTAGGCTGACCAGCCTCAGCATTCAGCATCTTACTGAGCACACTGCGGTTCATCCGCATTTCATCAGCCAACTCCTGCACACCGAACTCCGAGTTATCGTAGTTCTTCTCCATCACCTCCATCACGATATCCATAAACGGACGCTCCTTTTCGGCTACCTGTTTTCTGTCAGCCTCTATCGACTTCTTCTGACTATCCTGATAGCGTTTCTGGTTCTCCAGAATCATCTGGATGCGACTCTGCAACTTGCCCGGCTCATCACTATCCTTCAGAGCTGCCTCTATCGGACGATAGAGTTCCTCCACCTCGCGTTCGCGCATCTTCTCCAGTCTGCTGGTATAGATGTAGAGCAGGAAGGCGATGAAAGCTATCACCATCAAGGAGACAAACCACCAGCTCTTCCAAAAATAAGGAGTCACCTTGATATCTACGGAAATAACCTGCTCCTTATCGGAATCGAAGGAAGGAATATACTTCACTTCAAACTGATAGCTGCCCGCCGGCAAGGTAGAATAGCGCACACTGTGCTGCCCCGGTTTCAGCTGAACCCAATCGTTCTCATATCCCTTCATGCGATAGAGATATACACCCTGACTCTCGCTGCCATAGTTCAAGGCAGAAAAGAAGATCGTAAACGACTTGTCGCTCTCATGGATGCACAACCTTTTGGCTATGGATATATCATCGTCCAGATAATCACTGCCGGCAAACACCGGCTGGTTATCTACCAGAAGTTCGGTAAAACGCAGTCTGGCTAAGTTATGAACCGCATGGTTCACACCCGTAACCGCCATCAATCCCTCATCGGTACCCAGGTAAATCTTACCCTTGGCATCACGGATGGCACCATTGAAATAGAACTGCGAACTGAGCAGTCCGTCCTCACGGGAATAACTGCTGAAGGTCTCGGTCTTCGGATTGAAGATGGAGAGTCCATTATCCGTGGCTATCCATAACATACCCTGGTTATCCTCTACAATACCCTTCACGGTATTGTTGGCTAATCCATTATTCGTGGTGAAGGACTTCACGTATGTCTTTCCCTCCTTATTATAATTATAGCAATACAAGCCGTAGCCATTGCTGCCCAGCCAGATCTTGCCATCCTTCGCCAGACAGAAAGAGAGAATCTTGTCTATCACGCCACTCTCTGGGGCATCCAACTTATACGGATGATATTCGACGGCAAACTCGCCCTTTCCACGAGAACGGGACTTCAGATTGATCTCCACCATACCCTGCACACATCCCATCAGGAGCTTTCCATCTGGTGTAATCAGGTTTCCGATGCAGCCACGCACATCCAGACAGCCCTTGAAAGGCTCTATCAACTGCTGACGCTTCAAATCGTAGAAGAAGAGACCATCATTGGTTCCCAGCCACATACCATCATTGATAGGATCATACACCAGTGCTCCTGCAAAATTCAGGAAATGCTGATGCTTGGCATCTACCACAAGAGGAATGATCCTGCCCGGCTGCTGGAGATTCATCACAGCAATGCCCGTCCCCCAGGTGCCTATCCACAGATTCCCCCGGTTATCGGCAGCAAGCGTGGAAACACTGTTGTGGGGCAAACCGGAATTTGCCATCGTATAATGGGTAAAGTTCCTGCTGCCAGGAGCCAGAGCATTGAGTCCGCCCTCTACAGTACCGACCCACAGGGTGCCATCCGGTGCTGCATACATCGCATTCACCGCATTCGGAGAAAGACTGGCTGGATTCGCTGCATCGTGCTTGAAAAATTCCAGTTGCAACTGGCGTGGTGCCAACTTGGTGATACCACCCGTTTCGGTACCTACCCAGATCTGTCCATCCTTAGACAACAAGCTGTTCACAAAGTTGCTACTCAACGGATTCACACTGTTACAATTCCAATGCTCAATCGTACCAGTCTTGTCATCTATAATATCCACACCACAGAGGGAACCCACCAGAAGCTTATCATCCTCTGTGATGGCAAGACTCGTTACCACCTCATGCTGGAGCGAATGATCGGTTGCCGAACAGTGGAATTCCTGCTTGGCGCTGTTAAACAAGCCACGATTGGTAGCCAACCAGATTTTTCCGTGATAAGATATGACGGCTCCCGCATAACGGGAATCGAGTTTAGGGAACAGAGAAGATATATTCTTAGCCACCAACTGATTGTTCTTGACCGAGAATTCACTCACCACTCCATTATTGCACATCACCACCGTGCCATTGCCATATACATCACAAAGACCGAGATCAGGAGTATTGTAAGGGTAGCTGATGGACAAGACACTATTCACCTCCCCCTTCTCATTGAAGGAGAAACGGGTAAGGAGATTTGCAGCGACCATCCATACATTTCCCTTGGCATCGCAATACATTCGGGTGCAAAGGTTCTTGAGTGCCTTGCTGAGCTGAGCTTCTACCTTTTCATTCTCACAAGGTGGAATGATGGGCTGCATCGTTTTGAGGTCGAGCACCTGCGGACCTTCCTCGAAAGCTATCCAAAGGCGCTTGAAATGATCTTCATAGACATTGCGGCAGCTATTGCTTCGCAGACTGATACCGGATGAGCCCAGATTGAAGTTCATATAATTGAATCCATCATAACGTACCAGTCCACCACCATGCGTACTGATCCAGATGAAGCCGTATGAATCCTGGAAAATATCATCCGCAAAATTATTAGGCATTCCTGCCGCCATATTGAGATAGCTTACATTAAAGCGACTAGGAAGGCTGCCTTGCGCAAAACTGCTCAAGGTTATGAATAATGCTGCTATCAGGGAAAGAATGTATCTAGTCATTAATTTCTTTTATACCATCTGTTTGCAAAAGTACGAAGAATATTTGAAACAAAAGAATAAATACAAGAAAAAAGTGCCTATCAGTGTAAAAATACACCGTTAGGCACTTTCTTGAGTTTTTTCTAGAATTCGAGTATCATAGTCTGGCGAGGACGAAGCTTCACATTCTTGTTGATCAGAACGGTACGGCCATTCGTTACATCCGTAGCCTTCTCGGCATTGCCAATAATCTCTGCATAGCGGGAAACATTCAGTTCGTTGGCTTCCTTCTTGCCATTGATGATGGTCATCACGCACTTTCCCTTATACTGGCGGGCAATGACATACACACCCTTCTGTGGGCAGAACTGGGTCTGCTTGCCTTTGGTGATGACTTCATTGCCCTGGCGCCAATGCAATAATCGGCTGAGCCAGTCGAACATCTGATTTTCAGCCTGTGTTCTTCCTTCGGCAGTAAAGGCATTGTGCTTGTCACCTGCCCAACCTCCAGGGAAGTCCTTGCGGACATTGCCATCGGTTACGCTCTTGGTACCATTCATCAATACCTCTGTTCCGTAATAGAGCTGTGGGGTGCGGTTGACGGTGAGGAGAAGAGCCAGCGCCTGCTTCAAAGCCAGGGTATCCTTGCCTTCACCCAGGAAGCGGTCGGTATCGTGGTTCTCTACGAATGCCATCACGCTCTTTGGGTTTGGATAGAGATAGTCATAGCAGAATACATTATAGATACGGTTCATACCATTCCACCAGTCATCAGTCTCCTCGTTCTTCGCACTGTTGATGCGGTCGAAGAAGGCGAAATCCATCACGGTAGGCAGATAACTGTTCTTTTCTGAGAGCTTGCTATCCTTTTGCCAGGCAGCAGTATAGGCAGGTTCGGTTACCCAAGTCTCACCCACGGTATTGAAGTGAGGATATTCCTCGCCCAGCACCTTCATCCAGTGTGCCATCGCATCACGGTCGGCGTATGGATAGGTATCCATGCGGATGCCATCAATGCCAACGGTCTCTATCCACCACTCACTGTTCTGAATCAGATATTTGATGACGTGCGGATTGCGCTGGTTCAAATCTGGCATAGATGGAACAAACCATCCATCCACGGTTTCTGTGAGATCTACCTTGCTGGCGTAAGGATCGAGCACCGGAGTCAACTTATAACTGGTCTGCAGATACTTGTCGTTTACCTTGGCAGCACCGTCCACGGTACCTATCTTCTTCTGATGTTCCGGTGTCTGGTTTTCCGGAGCAAGCCATTCTGGAGCATTGAACCAATCCTTTGATGGCATATCGGCTACCCAAGGATGATCGAAACCGCAATGGTTGAAAATCATATCCATCACCACCTTCAATCCCTTCTTGTGAGCCTCAGCAGTAAGCTGCTTGTACTCTGCATTGGTTCCGAAGCGTGGATCTACACGATAGTAATTGGTGGTAGCGTAACCATGATAGGTACTGTTCTTGCCATCATTAGGACTGTCATTTTCCAAGACCGGAGTAAACCACAGGGCGGTTACGCCCAACTGGTTGAAATAATCCAGATGCTGGCGGATTCCCTCCAGGTCGCCACCATGACGAAGACTTGGTGCCGTGCGGTCGCAGGTCTTGTCACGCATGTTCTTGAATGCATCGTTCTTCAGATTGCCATTGGCAAAGCGGTCGGGCATCAGCATGTAGAGCACATCCTCGTTAGAGAAACCGATGCGCTTGTCCCCCGCCATTTCACGGTTCTTCAACACATACTTCACCTTCTTCGACTGCTTGCCCTGCTTGAAGTTGAGCGTCATCTCTCCTGCCTTGGCACCATCGAGATTGAGATACACCAGCAGGTAGTTAGGAGAATCGAGGCGGGCGATGCTATCCACCTTCACACCCGGATAATCTACCGTAACATCGGCATTCTTGATATCCTTGCCATACACCATCAGCTGGAGCGAAGCATCCTTCATGCCCACATACCAGTCGGTAGGTTCAATGCGGCTTACATTGACTGCCGCATTCATACTTATTGCGCTACCCATAAGCACTAATGAAGCTATTATCTTTTTCATATTTACACCTTATTATATATAAAGACTATTTTTACACCTTAATTATATATAGACTATTTCTGATAAAGAATCAAGGCAGACTGAGGAGCAACCTCTACTTCTTTGCCAGAGATGAAGCCCAGACCTTCCTCGTTGATGACACCATTGCAGCAAGCCACAGTGTATTTGCCCTCAGGAACCTGCATCTTCTTAGCCTGTTTGTTGAAATTATAGATGACAACAATCTGCTTCCAGGCATCAATGCCCTCCAGGCTCTTGAGCTGGAAACCTACGAGGCAAGTCTGCTTGTTGCCATTGGCATCCTGACTAGGCAGGAACTCCAGATGCTGACGCACCTTATCGCCTGTAGAAAGACGGAAGGCAGGATGGTTCTTGCGGAGCTGAATCAGATTCTTATAGAAGTTGAATGCCTGTGGATACTTCTGCAGATTGGTCCAGGTAAACTGGTTGATGCTGTCAGGAGAATTGAAACTGTTATGCACTCCCTTCTTGTCGCGAAGCATCTCCTCACCGGCAAGGATGAAAGGCACACCCTGCGAAGTGAACACGCAGGTCTGGGCAAGCTGGTCGATGCGGAGCAACTCGGCAGTACGCATCTCTTCAGAGATTTTCTTGTCTGTCAGGGATGGGATGCTTGCCTTCAATCTATCTACCAGACACATATCATCATGGCAGCTTACATAGCTGATCTGCTCGGTTGGATTGTTGGTCCAAGGCTTCTTGTCATAGTTCACCTTGGTCATATCCACCTGCGGATGAGCGATGCCACCCACGATACCGAACTTCAGACTCTCCTCCTCGCCAGGAAGACCAGCCAGGAGCGCACCCTTATGGTCATCAGAGAAAGGACCACGAAGGGCATCACGCATATCATCGCTGAATGCACCGATACCATTGAGCTGATGGGTATTTGCCTTCATGGCAAGTTTCTCCGTAGGATAAGCACAGCTGCCTGCACTCCAGCCCTCACCATAGATATAGATACTAGGATCGATGCGGTTAACCATCTCACGGATAGCCTGCATGGTCTCGATATCGTGAACACCCATCAGGTCGAAGCGGAAGCCGTCGATATGGAATTCATCAATCCAGTACTTCACGCTCTCCAGCATAAACTGGCGCATCAAAGGCCTTTCTGATGCGGTCTCGTTACCGCAGCCTGAACCATCACTATACTTACCCTCCTTGGTCTTGCGATAATAATAATCAGGATAGGTACGCTGGAAGTTGCTGCCATTGATATCGAAGGTATGATTATACACGGCATCGAAAATCACTCGGATACCAGCCTTGTGAAGTGCCATCACCATCTCCTTGAATTCCTTGATGCGGGTTCCTGGAGAATATGGATCGGTGCTATAGCTGCCTTCCGGCACATTATAATTCTTGGGATCGTAACCCCAGTTGAACTGAGGCTTGTTGAGCTGGGTTTCATCTACGGATGCGTAATCGAACACCGGCTGGAAATGGATGGCATTGATGCCGAGGTTCTTGAGATATTCGATAGCCTTAGGTTCGGTAAGGGCGAGATACTTGCCCTGATACTTCAAACCCGATGTAGGAGAAATGGAGAAATCACGCACGTGAAGCTCGTAGATGACGAGGTCGGCTGGCGATTGGATGGCAGGACGCACATCCTTGTCCCATCCCACAGGGTCGGTATCATACAAATCAACGATAGCACCACGGTTTCCGTTCACACCTACCGCCTTGGCAAAGGTTCCCGGCGTTTCGCCCTTACCGATATCGAAGGTATAGAACTTACCTTTCAGATCGCCCTTCACGGTAGCTCCCCATCGTTCATCGCCCATCTTTTTCATCTTCAGCGTCTTGTAAGCCTTACCTTTTTGTCCATCCTTATAAAGACGGATGGTAACAGAAGACTTGCCGGCTGTTGGGGCATTGAGAACGAACATGGTTTTCTCCTTGGAATACATCATCTCATTGAATGTCTGCTGGGCATTCAATGAAGTTGGTAATATCGATGCTGTCAATGCTGCAATTATTAGTTTCTGAATGTTCATATTATTTAAGTTCTTGTTAGTCATTAAACTATAGTTATAAAACTGTAGTTTTAAAATGGGAAAAGGAATTCAAGAGAAATCAGGAAATCATCCTCATAACACGAGGTTATGGTCTTATCCCTGACATCTCTTAAATTCCCAAAAATTATTTAGCGAGCAGTGAGATGGCGAAACCACCACCACGTGCTTCTTTAATCTTCAAGACATCACCCTTCTTCACAGTCTTGTGGATGATCTGGTAAGATTTAGGATTTTTCTCGTAATCTGCATTCTTGCCGTCCTGATAGATGGCGCAAGCATACTTCTTGCCCTTATCCAGGAAGTCGAGCTTTACTACGGATGTACGGGCAGCATCTGTCTTGCCACCAACAAACCAGTTATCGGTGCCCTTAGCCTTGCGGGCTACGGTGATATACTTAGCTGGCTCTGCTTCCAGGTACTTGGAGTCGTCCCAGTCGCAAGCTACGTCGCGGATGAACTGGAAGGCATCGTCGTACTTCTCATAATGCTCTGGAAGATCGGCTGCCATCTGCAGCGGACTGTACATCACGAGATAGAGAGAAAGCTGACCACAGAGTGTGGTATGAACATAGCTCTGGTTGTTGCTCCACTCAGAAAGCTTGGTTTCGAAGATACCAGGAGTGTAATCCATCGGACCACCCTGCAGACGGGTAAATGGCAACATCACGGTGTGATAAGGCTTGCTGCCGCCAAATGCCTCATACTCTGTACCACGGGCACTCTCGTTACCCACCAGGTTAGGCCAGGTGCGGCAGATACCTGTAGGACGGGTTGCCTCGTGGGCATTTACCATGATATGATGCTTGGCAGCTGTTTCAACCACACGCTGGTAGTGATTGTTCATCAACTGGCTGTAGTGATACTCACCTCTTGGGATGATATCGCCCACATAACCGGTCTTCACGGCATCATAGCCATATTTGTTCATCAGATTGAAGGCATCCTCCAGATGGCGCTCGTAGTTGAGAGCTGCAGAAGAGGTCTCGTGGTGCATCATCAGCTTCACGCCCTTGGAATGAGCATAGTCGTTGAGCATCTTGATATCGAAGTCAGGATATGGAGTCACGAAATCGAAAACATCGAGCTTCTGATGACCGAACCAGTCTTCCCAACCTTCGTTCCAGCCTTCTACCAGCACCTCCTGCAAACCGTTCTTGGCTGCAAAGTCGATATAGCGTTTTACTTCCTCGTTGGTTGCACCATGAGTGCCATTAGGCTTACACTTGCTGTAATCGGTTACACCGAGGCGAACAGATGGCAGGTCGTTGGTATAGCTCCAGGTCTTGGTGCCAACAATCATGTTCCACCATACACCGCAGTACTTGGTAGGATGAATCCATGAAGTATCCTCGATCTTGCAAGGCTCGTTGAGATTCAACGTCAACTTGCATGAAAGCATATCACGGGCATCATCGCTCACCATCACGGTACGCCAAGGAGTATTGAATGGAGTCTGGATGAATCCCTTTCTGCCCACAGCATCAGGAGTAAGCCAAGACTCGAAGGTCAATGTCTTCTCGTCGAGGTTGAGGTGCATGGTTGGATAATCCAGGCAGGCAGCCTCGTGGATATTGATATAGAGTCCATCCTTGGTCTTCATCTGGAGAGAGGTCTGAACGCCGGTATCCGAGAAGACGGTGGTAGATGAATTGCTCTTGTAAGCTTCACGGTTCTTGGCAATAATTGGGCGGATACCTGTCAACGGAGTAATGTTGTAGTCATACTCCTGGGTATCGTAATCACCAGGAATCCAATAGGCAGTATGATTGCCTGCCATGGCAAACTGTGTATGTTCCTCCTGAATCACGAAATAGTTAAGGCTTTCCTGCTGAGGGAACTCATAGCGCAAACCCATACCATAATCATATACGCGAAAACGGATAGTGATGTTACGCTTGGAAGATGCCTGATTCAGGTTTACCTCCATCTCGTTATAGTTGTTGCGGATGGTAGCAGTCTCACCCCATACAGGCTTCCAGGTCTCATCGAAGGTCGATGTCTTGCTGCCAGTCTCTGTGAAACCATCCATCAGACTGGTTTCTTCCATGCCCTTAGAGGCATGCTTATCCTTAGCCAGCTCCAATCCGAGATGAGATGGCTTGCACACAGTCTTTCCCTTATAGCTCATCTCGTAGGTAGGCTGTCCCTTTTCGGATAAAGAGAAAGTTACCGAGACGTTGCCGTTAGGCGACTTGACGGTCTGGGCTGCTGCCAACATCGGGAGCAAGAGACCCATCACTAATAAATTCAGTTTCTTCATTCTGTTTACCTATTGTTTATTCTTTTGTTTATTCTTTAGACTTTAGGATATAGCAGCACCGGCAATCAGGAGAACAGCTTCCGTTGCACGCACTTGCATTATTGCTTGCAAAGATACGAAAAACAAAAATACCCTCCTAAAAATAGAAGGGTATTTTGATGTATAACAATGTGCAAACGGTTGCACGCCTTTATTCCTTGTTTGAAGAGTCACCCGCTTAATTGCGTCCGCCCTGTGCCACAAGCTCTGTAATGTTAGCCATAAACTCCTTGTTGGCAGCCAACTCCTCCAGACTGAGGTACATGCGATAGCGCCAGTAGTGCTTTGGATTGGCTGGGATGTTGATGCGCTCGGCTTCAGCATCCGGCAGACGGAGCTTCTCATCAATGGCGAGCCAATCCTGTACGCTCAAGATGCAGAGCATGGATGGAGAGGCCAGGTGACGGGCGATGATGTCTCTTGCCAACCAACCTGGGAGCGGATGAGGAGCTGGTCCCTCACGATAGAGCATCGTGTTGTAATACTCCTGGGTGCGGGAGATGTTCTCGTCCCACCACATACGCAAGGTTGGCATATCATGGCTGGTGATGGTGCAGACTGAGCGGTATGGATTACGGCTCAGATGACCAAACTTAACCGTTGGATCCTTTGGCATGCTCTGGAGCTCCAGGCTCAGAATCTTCAACTCGTTCATCACCCATGGCACGCAATCAGGTACCATACCCAGATCTTCGGCACAAACCAGCATACGGGTAGCCTGAACCAGCTTAGGCAACTTCTTCATCGCCTCGCCATACCAGAACTGGTTATTGCGACGGTAGAAGTAGTCGTTGTAAAGGCGGTTGAACGCAGCCTTGTCGTTATCATAGAGCGACTCGTAGATGAAGTCGAGCTGTGCAGAGATACGTGGGTGGAAGAGATCAGGATCCTTACGGTCACGCACAAAGAGCACATCGCTGATCAGGGCATACAAGCCATCACGCAACCAGATTTCCTTCTCATCAGTTACATCCTGGAAGAGAGCCTCTACCTTGCGCTGGGTATCTACCTCAGGCTTCATCTGATAGCGCTCATCATCCAGACGGTCGAGATATTTCTCCTTCACTTCATCGGCACGCTCATGGAACATACGGTCCAATACCCAGTCGGTAATGAACGGACGTGTGAAGCGGTCCTCCTGGAAATTCAAACCGTAGCTCTGAATCTCACCACGGGTCATGGCGAGAGCTGGCGCAAACTGTCCGAGCAAACCATGCACGCTATGCACAGGGATTTCCCAAATACGGAAGAAGCCGAGCACGTGGTCGATGCGGTAAGCATCAAAGAACTTCGACATATTCTGGAAGCGGCGGGTCCACCAGAGGCAGCCGTCCTTCAGCATCTCATCCCAGTTGTAGGTAGGGAATCCCCAATTCTGTCCATTGACAGAGAAATCATCAGGTGGAGCACCCGCCTGACCATTCAGGTTGAAGTACTTAGGCTCCATCCACACATCACAACTGTGGCGATGCACACCGATAGGAATATCACCCTTCAGGATGACACCCTTAGCCTTGGCATGCTCGTGTGCCTCCTGCATCTGCTTGTTCAGAATGAACTGCACGAAGTAGAAGAACTCCACGTTATGGTATGCCTCGGTTTCTGGGTTGGTCAAATCCTTGCGCTCAGCCTCATCCCAGACATTATGGTCTGGCCACTGAGAGAAGTCGGCAGTGCCATTCTTGTCGCGCAGGTAAGAATACTGTGCGTAAGGCACGAGCCACTGTTGTGTTTCCTGAAAGAAAGCCTTGAAATCGGCTCCCGACATCATCTCTTTACCTTCCTGTGCAAATATCTGTTGCAGATAATCCTGCTTGAAATCATTCACCTTCTCATAATCAATCTGATGCAAGGCATTGAGCTCCTGGCGGGTTTTCTCTGCCTTCTCGCAAGCCTTCTTGTCCTTCAATGCAGGTAAGGCATTCAGATCGGCATACATCGGATGGATAGCAAAGACGCTGATGCAGCTATATGGATAGCTGTCCGTCCAGGTATGGGTGATGGTGGTATCATTGATTGGCAGAAGCTGAAGAACCTTCTGACCGGTAGATGCCACGAGATCAATCATCGTCTTGAGATCGCCGAAATCGCCCACACCGGCACTTTTCTCGCTGCGCAGAGAGAAGACCGGCACCTGTGTTCCGGCAAGCTTGCGGTTGTAAAGGGCGAAGAATGCCTGATCCAGTTCGTAAGTGATGGCATCACCGGCTTTCATCTCAGGAAGGTCGATGGTGCGGTTCATGGATGTTTCCCAGATCAGCGTATCCTTCTTTTCATTGTAAGCCACAAACTTGAATTCCATGTGGCGAGTCTGCAGATGGGCAGCATCCAGTTCTGCAACCCATTCATTATAAGAGTGCTGAGTCATCTTCAGCATCTTCTTGGCATTCCATGCGCCCAACAGGTTATCAGCGCCCACAACACCTAAGCGATCACCGTCGCGAAGCTGAGGAGCACGCACCACGAGGCGCACGGTCTTGGCATCATTCTGCTCCTTCATCTCTTCAGGAGCCTGATGATTGATACAGTCTGTAAAGGCACTGCTATAGAGATATGCATCCTCTGGAATCACCTTCCAATGATCATACTGGGTCAGATTATTAGCCTTCAGGGCTGTAAGTTCCAGACGATGCTTCACGAGAAGCCACTCGGTCTTAACCACCACGCCGTCGCGCTCTACACTATAATAATAGGTATAAGCTTTGGCGGATTGTTTTACACACCAGTCAACCGACCACTCCTTACCATTGAGAGTAGCCATCGGAATTTTCAATTCCTCTTCATCATCCTCCTGTATGTTCAAGACGAGTTGCTCGCCGAACATTGTTCCGTATTCGATATGAAAATGTATCGTCATATGAGTTCGTTAGAAGTTAGTTTATATTTAATTTTATTATTTTCAGTGCGAAATTAGCAAAAAAAATCGTAAGTATATAGTTTCTATTTGCACAATTTCAGATAAAACCTACGCAAACGTTTGCACGGGTTTTATTTATACACTTATTCATGACCTTTGATGATGCCGACAGACAAAGCTCCGGCGATAAGCAACACGCCAGCCACAATCATCATATCGCTCTGATGAGAACCAACCAGACCCAGAATAGTACCACCGCAGATGGCAGCCACAATCTGAGGAATACAGATGGTTCCGTTGAACAAGCCCAGGTAAGCGCCCATGTGGCCATAACCCTGCAGAGCATTGGTCACGAAAGTGAAAGGCATCGCCAACATGGCAGCCCAGCCGGCACCAATCATCAGGAATGGAATAAACTGCAGATACTGATCATGCAGGAATGGGATGAGAGCGAAACCCACACCACCAATAATCAAGCTCACACTATAAGCCATCTTGGTATTCTTGAACTGAGGAAGAACCACTGCCCAGAGCACACTACCTACTGCCTGAACGGCAAAGAGAATGCCTACCCAGTTGCCTGCCGCCTGGAATTCAGCCGACTTAGGATCGGTGGTATTCCATACGGTCTCAGCGATGGCACCTGTAGAATAGTTCCAGAGATAAAGGAAAGCAGCCCAGCAGAAGAACTGAACCAGACCCACCTTCCAGAAAGTTGAAGGCGCGTTTTTCAAGAGGGTAATCCAGTCTGCCTTGCCCTCTTCTTCCTTTTCTACCTCGCCAGCTACACCATTATAGGCAGCATACTGCTGAGGATTCCACTCCTTCACCTTCATCGTGGTATAGATGACACAGAGGATGAGGATGGCAGCGCCCACGTAGAACGACCATATTACAGAATCAGGCACCACGCCTTCTTCGGCTACATTCTTGATACCCAGGAAGGTAAAGAGGAATGGAAAGATATATCCGGCTACAGAACCGGCATTGCAGAGGAAACTCTGGATAGAGTAAGCCTTTGCCTTCTGCTTCTCGTTTACCATATCGCCTACCAGCATCTTGAAAGGCTGCATTGCCATATTGATGCTCGTATCGAGGAACATCAGGGCAATCAAGCCGAAGAGCATCGCACCGCTTACCGTCAGACCGAGAGAACCGGAATTCGGCAGCAGGCACATCACGAGTATGGCTATCGTGGCTCCCACAAAGAGATAAGGGATGCGGCGGCCAAAACGGCACCAGGTCTTGTCACTCAATGTGCCGACAATAGGCTGTACAAGGATTCCCATCAATGGAGGGAGAATCCAGAAATAACTCAAGTTGTGTGGATCAGCACCCAACGTTGCAAAGATTCGGGAGATGTTGGCGCTCTGAAGAGCGTAGGCAATCTGTACTCCGAAAAATCCGAAGCTCAGGTTCCAGAGCTTCCAGAAACTTAAATCAGGTTTTTGTGTCATATTGTTGTTATTTAAATATTTCAATTTTATCTTGTTGTTCCTCGAACCACCAGACGAGTTCTTACCACTCGTTTCTCAACGTCATGCGTAGGGCTGGATCCTTCCACCAGTCCGATGAGAATGTTTGCAGCCTCTTCGCCTACAGCCACTCCACGCTGTTCTACCGTAGTGAGCATCGGATCGCAAGCCTTGGCTCTGTCGCCATTGGTAAAGCCGCAGATACTGATGTCATTCGGCACATCGAAGCCCATTCGCTTGGCAGTATAGAGAATGCCTATCGCCGTATCATCATTGATGGCGAAGAAAGCATCCGGATGATTTTCCTCCCTCAATATCTCTGGTGTAACCACCTCTGCCTGGGCACGGTTATCACAGATTCTCACCCAGTCGGGGTTCTCCGTCAATCCGTGCTTCACCAGTGCATCATGATAACCGTTATAACGGTTCTTGGAGATTTCCAAATTCATCGGCGAACCGTAGAAGGCTATCTTCTTGCAGCCCGTATCCACCAGATGGGTAACGGCGGTAAAGGCGCCCATATAGTCATCTACTACCACTCGGGAGCAGTTCACGCCCGTACAGATTCTATCGTAGAAGACGAGAGGTACGCCATTGTTCATCAACTTCTCGAAATGGGCGTACTGCTTGGTATCCTTCGCCTGTGATACGATGATACCGCATACCTTATTCTTATAGAAGTCCTCGCAGATGGCCACTTCCTTGTCGTATCTTTCGTTACTCTGTGCCACCATCACACGATATCCGCGGGCTCTCGCCTCCTCCTCTATGCCCGAAAGGACGGACATAAAATAATAATGTACGAACTCCGGCACAATGACTCCGATGACCTTCATCGGCTGTACCTTGCTATGGCGCAAAGCCTCACCAAGCATGTTCGGAAAGAAATTATGTTCACGTGCAAAAGTCTGAATACGCTCCTTCTGGGCAGCACTGATTCTAGGACTGTCCTTCAATGCCCGGCTCACTGTAGCAACACTGACTCCCAGTTCGCGAGCTATATCTTTCATTGTTATGTTGTTATTTTCGTTCATGTTGTCTTAAATCACGCTGCAAAATTAGGCAAATATCCGTTATTTTGTACCTTTTTTGTTGACCTAAATCAAGCAAAAGGAATGCAAACGTTTGCGCATAAGAAATAACGGAATTAACTGAAAAATAGTACATCGTATCGAAAAAGACTTTAATTTTGCACCCAGAAAGAATAAACAATTAGACAACTCGACCTCTTTTATAACAGGTATAAACAGGCCAGAGACTAAAAGCAGAATATTCATTTAAAGAATAACATAGTATAAACATAAACTTAAAAATCAAGCAAAATGATGAAGCAGGTAAAATTTAAATTGCCTCTCAGAGCATTGACCCTCGCAGGTGGTCTGCTTCTGACGGTGAGTTCCTTTGCGCAGACTAATGCGATTAAGGGACATGTGAAGGATGCTTCCGGTGAGCCTGTCATGGGTGCTACCATTACAGTGAACGGTAAGGCAGTAGGTATTACCGACATGGATGGTAACTTCTCTGTTGACGCAGCTCCAGGTACCAATCTTACTTTCACCTATCTGGGAATGACTCCACAGACCGTGAAGGCTTCTAAAGAAATGAGCATTACCTTGCAGGATGACTCAAAGTCTTTGAACGAAGTCGTTGTCATCGGTTATGGTGCTGTTAAGAAGTCAGACTTAACCGGTTCTGTTACAGCTATCAAGCCAGACTCTAAGAACAAGGGTGTGGTTGTCAACGCACAGGATATGCTTACTGGTAAGGTTGCCGGTGTAAACATTACCAGCAACGACGGTACTCCTGGTGGTGGTGCCAAGATTCGTGTTCGTGGTGGTTCTTCTCTGAACGCATCTAACGACCCATTGATCGTTATCGATGGTCTGGCAATGGACAACGATGGTGTAAAGGGTCTTTCTAACCTCCTTTCTGTAGTTAACCCACAGGATATTGAATCTTTCAGTGTCTTGAAGGATGCTTCTGCAACTGCTATCTACGGTTCCCGTGGTTCTAACGGTGTCATCATCATTACAACCAAGAAGGGTCGCAAGGGTCAGAAGCCTACCGTTTCTTACTCTGGTAGCGTAACCATCAGCGAGAAGAAGAACACTATTGATGTTCTTAGCGCAGACGAGTTCCGTGCAAACGTTGAAAGACTGTATGGCAAAGACAGTGAGGCTTATAGCGCACTGGGTACAGCCAACACCAACTGGCAGGACCTGATTTACCGTACAGCTATCAGCCACGACCACAACATTACAGTTTCTGGCGCAGCTAAGTCTCTCCCATACCGTGTTTCTGTAGGTTATACAGACCAGCAGGGTATCGTCAAGACATCAGACTTCAAGCGTGCTACAGCATCTTTGAACTTGAACCCATCATTCTTCCAGGATCACTTGACATTGAACCTGAATGCCAAGGGTATGTATGCCAGAACCTTATATACTGATGGTTCTGTAGTTTCATCAGCTGTAAGAATGGACCCAACCCAGGATCCATACAAGTTCACATCTGCATATCACAAGAATCAGTTGGGCAGCTACATGAAAGAGACTCTCTACAACTATGGTGGCTATTTCCAGTGGTCAAAGAAAGCAGAGTATGGTGACAATACATGGCCTTTCACTTATGACAGCACCACACAGATGCCTAACCCTCTGTCTTTGCTGGATCAGAGCAGTCAGATTGCTCACAGCCGTTCGTTCATCGGTAGTGCAGACATCGACTATAAGGTACACGGTTTCGAGGACTTGAGATTGCATGCAACCTTGGGTGCAGATATCTCTAAAGGTCGCCAGAGCCAGTCATTTGCTCCATCATGTACTAACGCATTGTACTATGGTAGCTATGGTGGTGAGGAAATTCTGAAGCGCAACCTCTCTTTGAGTGCTTACGCTCAGTACTACAAGGATTTCAACAAGATTCATCACTTCGACATCATGGCTGGTTATGAGTGGCAGCACTTCTGGCGCAGCAAGAACAATGACTATGTAGGTTATTATCCAGATACAAATAACGATGCAAGCCTTATAAATACAGAGCGTCCTCATACTCCATATAGCGAGAAGAGCGAAAGCTACCTGGTATCTTTCTTCGGACGTGCCAACTATACCTTGCTCGACCGCTACTTCCTGACAGCAACTGTCCGTGATGATGGTTCTTCACGTTTCAAGGAGCACTGGGCTTGGTTCCCATCATTCGCTTTTGCATGGAAGGCTAACGAAGAGGCGTTCCTGAAGAACGCTGACTGGTTGTCTGACTTGAAACTCCGTCTGGGTTATGGTAAGACTGGTCAGCAGGCTGGTTCTATCGGTGACTATGAGTGGATTCCTTCTTATGCTATCAGCACTGGTACAAACGGTTTCTATCCTGTTACTGGTACAGGTGAGCTCTACAGACCAAACAACTACCGTCCTGACTTGAAGTGGGAAACAACCTCTACCTACAACGTAGGTTTGGATTGGGGCATCATGGATCAGAGATTGTCTGGTAGCGTAGATTGGTACTACAGAAAGACTACCGACTTGTTGAACTATGCTCCACTTCCTTCTATGGCAGGTTACAAGAACCAGGCATGGCAGAACATCGGTTCCCTGAAGAACACCGGTGTTGAAGCAGCTATTACCTGGCGTGCTATCCAGACCAAGGACTGGTTCTGGACTATGACATACAACTTCACTTACAACAAGAACGAGATTACCGACTTGAATGGTGTATCTGAGAATGGTGCTCCTGTTGTTAATACAAACATCAAGGTAGGTGATGGTTCTGGTGCTTATCTGCAGGCTAACCAGGTGGGTTATGCAATGAACTCATACTATGTTTACCAGCAGGTTTACGACAAGAACGGCAAGCCAATTGAGAACTGCGTAGTTGACCGTAACGGTGACGGTAAGATCAATGAAAGCGATAAGTATCTCTACAAGAGCCCAGCAGCTCCTGTAACCATGGGCTTCTCTTCTCGCCTGGAATACAAGAACTGGGACTTCGGTTTCTCTTTGCGTGCAAGCATCGGCAACTATGTATATAACAATGTTGAGCAGGGCATGAGTAACATGAATACAGGTGAGTGGTTCTCTAACTCTTTGAAGTACTTCTCTAACCGTTTGAAGAGTACTGTTGAGAGAAACTGGCAGACCTACGAGATTACTTCTAAGTTGTCTGACTACTATGTGAAGAACGCTTCGTTCCTGAAGTGCGACAACATCACATTGGGTTACAGCTTCAACAACTTGTTTAAGTCAAGCGGCTGGCATGGACTTTCAGGTCGTGCATACGCTACTGCATCAAATGTATTCACAATTACAAATTATGACGGCTTGGATCCAGAAGTAGGCGATGGTAATGACAACAACCTCTACCCACGTCCATTCTCTGTTGTAGTTGGTCTTAGCTTGAATTTCTAATAAGAAAGGATATTCATTATGAAAAAATATATTAAAAATATTGTTCCTGTAGCAGCACTCCTGCTTACAATGGGAACAACAACATCATGTGTCGGTGATTTGGACGTTACTCCGATTAACCCAAACATCCAGACAAACCTTAACATCGATGGCCTTTTCAACAAGTGCTACGCTAACTTTGCCATGGCTGGTAATGGTGGTGCTAATGGCGATTGCGACATTGATGGTATTGATGGTGGTACATCTGGTTTTGTACGCCAGACATTCAATGCAAACGAGCTCACAACCGATGAAGCTATCTGCGGTTGGGGTGATGATGGTATTGCCGGCTTCTGCTATAATAGCTACAATGCCACAAACCCAATGTTGACCGGTTTGTACGCCCGTATTACAACTGGTATTGCTTATTGCAACCAGTATCTTGCTGAAGCAGGAGATCAGGATGCAACCAAGCTTGCTGAGGTTCGCTTCCTGAGAGCATACGAATACTATAGCTTGATGGATGCATGGGGCAACATCCCATTTACACTTCAGCCATTGACCAAGCCTGAAAGATATACCAGAGCACAGACTTACGAATGGCTCGAGAAGGAGCTTCTTGAAATAGAACCAAACCTTTCTGAAGCAAAGGCTAAGAAGTCAACAGATGAAGGCTACGGCCGTGTAGATAAGGCTGCATGCTGGTTGCTTCTCTCCCGCCTCTACCTCAATGCAGAGGTTTATACTGGCACAGCTCAGTGGGCAAAGGCAAAGGAATACGCCAAGAAGGTGATGGATTCATCTTATAAGCTGAACACCACAAGCGTAAACGGCTGGAGTGCTTACCAGATGCTCTTCATGGGCGATAACGGTGAGACTGATGCAGCTTACGAGGGTATCTTCCCTCTCTTGCAGGATGGTTTGAAGACCACAAGCTGGTGTTCAACACTCTTCCTGTTGGCTTCTACCTACGATCAAGATATGCACGCAAATCCAAACAACCCTTCAGCTACCAATGGTACTGACCAGGCTTGGGGTGGTAACCGCGCTCGTCCTGATTTGGTTAAGAAGTTCTTCCCTAATGGTAACGTTCCAAATCTTGAAAGCTACGCTACAGCAGAAGCTGCCGGTGACGACCGTGCTCTCTTCTGCGGTGTAAACCGTACATTGGATAATGATGACGTTGCTACTTTCAAGAGCGGTTTCGCTGTTGCTAAGTTTACCAACTTCAAGACAGACGGTAGCGCAGGTCATGATGCTACATTCCCAGATGCAGACTTCTTCCTGATGCGTGCAGCAGAGGCTTACCTGAACTTTGCAGAGGCTGATGCCCGCCTCAATGGTGGAGAGACTACAGCTGAAGGTACAGCAGCTATCAATGCTATCCGCAAGCGTGCAAATGCCTCTACCCGTGAAGACAAGGGCTATTCTCTGAACGATATCTGCGATGAATGGAGCCGTGAGTTCTACTTCGAGGGTCGCCGTCGTATGGATCTGATTCGTTTCAACCGTTATGGTGGCAATGTCAACTACAACTGGCAGTGGAAGGGTGGCACCAAGGAAGGTCGCAACTTCTCTAAAGATTTGAATATCTTTGCTATCCCAACCAACGAGTTGACATCTAACAAGAATCTGATTCAGAACCCTGGATATTAATTCGTAAACATAAAAAGAAATTCATTATGAAAAATATAATTAAATCAGCTCTACTCGTTGTCATGAGTTTAACTCTCATGACAGCTTGTAGCGACGACAATGACTCTAATCCGTCTATTCAGACACCAACAGAGTTCAAATTGAATACTCCAGCATTGGTGAATACACCAATCGACCTGGCGAATTCGTCTAAGATTATGTTGACCTGCTCACAGCCTAACTATGGCTATACAGCTAGCGTTCAATATACAGTACAGGTTGCAACAGATGAAAATATGACTGATGCTGTTGAGCTTTCAGAAACCAGCTCAAGTGCCAAGGTTGCAATTGATGCAGCTTCATTGGCAAGTGCCTTGACTAACATCTATGTAGAAAAAGGCAAGACTGAGGCTGATTTCCCTATGGACGTAAAGGCTTACTTCCGCTTGAAGGCAAACATTGTGACCAGTAATGGTAATGTTGTAGAGGGAACAGAGATTCTTTCTAATGTAGTTTCACTCAACAATATTCACCTCTTGTTCTCATTGCCACCAGTCAACTTACCTAGCCATGTATATGCTGTAGGCAACTTCTGTGATTGGAAATGGGACAATTGCTTCGATATGGTTCAGGTTTATGGTACAGAGGATACATTCTGGCATCTTGTCTATATCGACGATAGCGGTATCAAGTTCAATACTGCAGCAGAATGGAATAATAGCGAAGTTGGTTATGCTGGCATCACTGTTTCCGGCGACTGCAAGGACGACATCATTGACAATGGAGGCAATATCGCTTCCAAGAACCCAGGCTGGTATCTGGTAATCGTAACAACATCTGTTGTAAACCGTGAAATCCACTATGACGTTCAGTTCAACAAGCCAACAATCTGGCTCATTGGTCCTGCAGCTGGTAGCGACGATTTCGCAGAGGAAGCTGAAGGCTGGTCATTCACCGTACCTACAACCAAGGACGGAGAATTCGTATCTCCTGCATTCGTAGGTTCAGTTCCTGCTGGTACTGATAAGGGTGTACGTATGTACGTTAAGATTCCTGGACACGACTGGTGGCATTCTGAGTTCGTCACATTAGACGGTAAGATCAAGTACCGTGCAACAGGCGGCGACCAGGATAGAGCTACAGGTAATGTAGGTCAGCAGGTTCACCTCAACTTCGCTAAGGGAACTGGTGAAATCAAGTAAATAACGATTTAAAATCGAAGTAAAATGAAAAAGTTATCATTATATATCTCTATCGCACTTGCAGGCCTCTTTATGGGGTCCTGCAGCGAAGATTTCAAAGACTGGGCAGATCCTCAGACTAACCCACAGGAAGATGCCATCACAATTCCTGGCTACCAGGCAAGTGCTGTTAGCGCATTAGACTTGGCTAACGTTGCAGATAGCGTGAATGTTTATACCATCAGCTCTGCCACTCTTCCAGAAGGTTTCGAATTGGGAAACAGCCGAATCGAACTGACTCCTGAGGGTGCAGAAAAAGCAACTGCCACAGAAGTAAAGACTTCTAATGATGGTAAAGCTACCAAGGCAGACCTGCAGGCTCTTATTGAAAGCGTTTATGGAAAGGCTCCTGTAGCTCGCACATTCGACGGTCATGTTTACACAACTGCCGTAAAGGATGGACAGGCTGCTCTGATTGACGCAGGTACTGTAAAGGTGACAGCTACACCTGTAGCTCCAAACATCTCTCAGAACTACTATATCATTGGTGGTACTTTGGATTGGACAGCTGATGCAGCAAAGACCCAGAAGTTCAACCATAGCGACATTAATGTTTACGATGACCCAATCTTCACAATCACAATTCCTGCAAAGGAGGGTGACGATACTTGGTTCGGTATTGTAGATGATAAAGCTTGCGAAGGTATAGCTAATGGTGACTGGAGTTCTGTTCTCGGTACAGCAAAGGGTAACGGTAATAACGCTCTGAATGAGACAGAGCAGTTGGATACCCGTGCAAAGGTTGGCGACGATGCTTCATTCAAGGTTTCTAAAAGTACTGGTGCCAAGTACATCAAGGTTGAGATCAATATGTTGGAATACACCTACAAGATTACTCCTCTCTCATTCGGTCAGTACTTCTATGAGATTGGCGGTGATTCTAATTGGAAGTCAACAAATGCTCTCTATGGTGGAAACGGTGACGGCAAGTATCAAGGATTCTATTACCTGAATGGCGAGTTCAAGTTCAAGCCACAGGCTGGAACTGCTGACTGGGCTGGTGACTATGAATTCGATGGCGAAGGCAAGATTGCCGACAATGGCGGCAAAAACTGCCCTGACCCAGGTGCAGGTTTCTACAAGATTGACGTTGACTTGCAGGCTGGTACATACGCTCTGACTCAGATTAAGTCTATCACTGTCGTAGGTAACCACAATGGTTGGAAGCAGAATGACGCTAACTGCCACATGACATACAATGCAGCAGCAGGTTGCTGGGAGCTCACCACAACATTGAAGGATGGCTTCAAGTTTGCCATGAATGATGATTGGGCTACAAGCTGGGGTGGTGCAAACAACGACCCTACTGCTTACGACAACATTTCAGTTAATAATGGTAAGGATCTCAATGTTCCTGCAGGCGAAGGAACTTACAAGATTCAGCTCTACCTCTCTCACGAGGGTGCAAACAAGGTGGTTCTCACCAAGAAGTAATGAAAGAGTAATAGATTTACTTCATCACGAATATATATAATTTATAGGCGACTCTCAGATTCTGGGAGCCGCCTATTTTCGTTTCATCCTCCAGTATTTCAATGTAAGCCATCGGCAGAAAGAACTATATGTTCTGTGGAAACCACAATGCAGCTGAGGAGCGGGTGCAAAGGTATTACTTTTTAGAATCCACCAATTTTTAGGGGGATAAATTTGCAGAAAATATTTAAGGTGAATCATAAATCTCCTTTCACGGAATGTGGATTGTATTGAAAATAAGAGAGTTAAGTGTGAAAGGAAGAATCTCTTTATTTTGAGATGGTAATTGATGGCTAAGCTTAAATATGGCAATGTGTCTTGCTCCAATAGGGAATAGTGGGTGTTTTGATAATGAATAGTGGGTGCTTTGATAATGAATAGTGGGTGTCTTTGTTATGAATGCTGGGATAAAGGATAGTAACCGGAAGGATGAGGGATAGATGTTAGCAGGAGAAAAGGGGTGAGTTATCGGCTGGACGACTAAGTTCGTCTATATGGATGACTCGGGTCATCTATATGGCTCACTATCGTCATCTATATGGATGACCCGGGTCATCCGATACAAAGAAGCCTTTTCTATTCCTTTTGTGATAGTTACTTTCTCCCTTAGACTAAGTTGCTTTCTCCTTATATGAATAGTCCTATCTACTGATTATTATTGTTGTTTCAGAGAATTCTCCTTTCACACTTAAGCAACTGATTATAAGTATATTCTGATGATTGTGAAAGGAGAATGAAATTTTAATTGTTATTTTTGAGAAGCTATTCCTGAAGGTGACTTTATGTTGAAACCCTCATTTTCATTATCATCATCCCTACATTTTTCCCAAAAACCTTGGAAGTTACGAGGAAAAGTCGTATCTTTGCAGAAGAAAAGCTGCACTCAGCAAATTGAAAGCAAGCTTTCTTTGCGCTCGTTTGCATTTTCTTTGCAGATTGAAGCTAACAATCTTCTATATGAAACAAGAAATTGAACAAAAAGAATTAGGCATGGGAAACTTCCAAGGTTATCCATCTTTGTTGAGACAAATCAAGCATCGTGTTTCTTTTGCCCAACAGAAAGCCATGTACGCAGCAAACGAGGAGTTGCTCCGTATGAATTGGGACATCGGTGAAATGCTTACCAAAAGCCAAGAGACTGATGGTTGGGGCAAGAAGCCTCTACAGCGCCTAGCTATAGATCTAAAGAATGAGTATCCTGAGAGGAAAGGATTCTCCGTAAGAAACATGCAGTGCATGATGCAGTTCTATAATGAGTACAACAAGGAGTTGACCATGGCTAAAGTTAGAAATATCCCAATTACGCAATCAATGATTGCGCAATTAGGAAACGCCCCGATCGAGCTACCTATCAAGCACTTATCTTGGACTCACAATATCATTCTCATACAGCAAGTAAAAAATATTCAAGCAAGATATTGGTACATGATACAATGCATTATAGGGCATTGGCAGACAAGATACTTAACAGAAGCCATCAAGCTCGATTATTATGGTAAGCATGGCGCTCTCGCCAATAACTTCGACACAACGCTCCCTGCTACAGAAGCACTAGAGGTAAAAGCATTATTGAAAGACCCTTATATTTTCGACATGCTCACTTTCACCGACCAATATGACGAAAGAGACATCGAGATTGGGCTCATCAAACATATCGAAAAATTCTTGGTCGAAATGGGAGCTGGCTTCGCTTTTATGGGAAGACAATATCACATTGAGGTCTCAGGTGATGACTATTATATCGATATGCTGATGTATAACACCTTTTTGCACAGGTATTTAGTTATAGAATTGAAAGCCACTGACTTCATGCCCGAATACATCGGTAAACTCAATTTCTATTGCTCTGCCATAGATGACACGCTTTGCAGAGAAGGCGACAACAAGACTATCGGCTTGCTTCTCTGCAAGACCAAAGACAGAATAAAAGCAGAATATGCACTTCGTGATATACAGAAGCCAATTGGTGTATCTGACTATGAATTAGGTCAAGCTCTGCCGAAAGATTTTCGCAGTAGCCTTCCTTCCATTGAAGAAATCGAAAAGGGACTCAACGAATGGAATCAAGAATAATATTCAATAGGCGGCTCTCAATTCCGAGATCCGCCTATTTTTTCTTTATCATCATCCCTACATTTTTCCCCAAAACCTTGGAAGTTACGAGGAAAAGTCGTATCTTTGCAGAAGAAAAGCTGCACTCAGCAAATTGAAAGCAAGCTTTCTTTGCACTCGTTTGCATTTTCTTTGCGGCAAATTAGAAATAACATTAAAGTAAAGCAATATGGATGTAGCTATAAATAATACAACAACAACTATAACTGTTCCGCAAGTTGACTTCAACTTATTAAAGGAACTGGCAAAGAAGTTTGGCTGGGTTATTCAAACCGAAAAGAAAAGTGGAATTGAAGAAGCCCTAGAAGATGTAAAAGCTGGCAGAGTATATCATGCAAAAGATGCTCACGACTTAATCAAACAGTGCTTAGAATGAAATACTCTATTGGCATTACAAACTCTCAACAATAGAACCCATAGCGATTTTTTAACCACAAATAACTTTACAAGTTAAATACGATGAAAAAATCTCTTAAGGGAAGATTTTATTTCCCTTAAGGAAAAAAACATTTTCCCTTAAGGAAAAAAATAAATATCCTTAAGGGAAAATTTTCAATCTCTTCTTTTCCCATTTTCCGGGAGTTTTTCCTTGACTGTCTCTTTTTGGAATATTATTTACATAACATAGTCTATATGCCAGCAGAATGAAGGAAGGACTATGATGTGATTCCCCCTCTCACCAGCCACTTCGCAAAGAAGCGGTCGCTTACTAATCGGTTGCTAACGCAGATACAGATGCAAACGTTTGCGCATTTCTTTTGCTCAATTTACACCAGTTGGAGAAACAACTCACCGATTTTCATCGTAACTTTGCAACAGTTATCAAAGCAACAACTCTAACTGAATAAATATGAAGAAAATCTACTTAACACTCGTTGCCCTATTGGCAACCATCAATATGTTCGCACAGGGTTGGCCTGCCAACTATAGCGGCGTGATGCTGCAGGGATTCTACTGGGATTCCTACAGCGAATCCAAATGGACTAAACTCGAGGCGCAGGCTCCGGAACTGGGACAGTACTTCAACCTCGTATGGATTCCACAGAGCGCCTACTGCGGAAAAAAATCAATGGGTTACGACGACCTCTACTGGTTTTCCAACTACGAAAGTTCTTTCGGAAGTGAAAGCGAACTCCGCTCTCTCATCAAGACCTTCAAGAATAACGGCATCGGAACCATCGCCGACGTGGTGATCAATCACCGAAAAAATGTATCCAACTGGGTGGATTTCCCTGTGGAAACCTACAAGGGCGTAACTTACGAGATGAAATCCACCGACATCTGCGCCAACGATGACGGAGGCAAAACCAAAGAATGGGCTGACGAAAACGGCTATAAGCTCAGCAGCAATAATGACACGGGCGACGACTGGGACGGAATGCGCGACCTCGACCACAGCAGCGAGAATGTGCAGAACATCGTAAAGGCTTATCTCGATATGCTCCTCAACGACTTCGGCTACGCCGGATTCCGCTATGATATGGTGAAAGGATACAGCGGAAAGTTTACTGGTATCTACAATACCGCTACCAAGCCTTCCTATTCCGTAGGAGAATATTGGGATGGTGATGTCAGCAAGGTGAAGAACTGGCTCGAAAGCACCAAGGTGAACGAAGAGATCACCAGTGCTGTCTTCGACTACCCTATCCGCTACGTGGTACGCGATGCCATCAATGGCAAATGGTCAAACGTAAAGACAGATGGTCTGGCCAACGACCCAGCTTACAAGCAGTATGCCATCACCTTCGTAGAGAATCACGATACAGAATACCGCTCATCCAGCGAACAGCAGGACCCTATCCGCAAGGATACCCTGGCAGCCAATGCATACATCCTGGCATCTTGCGGTACCCCATGCGTATTCTACAAGCACTGGATTGACTGCAAGCAGGATATCAAGGCGATGATCAATGCCCGTCAACTGGCTGGCATCACCAATACCAGCAATACTACCTTCAATGCCTACAAGGGCAATGGATATAATGGCATCATGACCGTAGGCAAGAAAGCTTCGCTCCTTGCCATCGTAGGTCCTAACGCCAACCAGTTTGCTGCGCCTAATTCATACGCCGAACTTCTAAACGGCTACCACTACCGCTACTTCATGCCTAAGAAGGCAAACGTAGCTTGGGTTGATTTGGCTTCTGGAGATTACGAAGGCGTGATGAAGGCAAAGCTCGTGGCTGTAAGCGACGCTGACGATGCACAGTTGGTTTATACCACTGATGGCACAGAGCCAACAGCCAGCAGCAAGAAGGCAAAGAGCGGTGAGGAGCTGGAGATTCCTTTCGGCGAGACAACCCTGAAGGTGGGCTTGCTGATGAATGGTGCTGTCAGCGGTATTCTTACCCGTAACTACAAGGTAGAAAAGCCTGCAGACTTCGAACCATACGATATCACCGTATATGCCAACGCAGACCAGGTAGGATGGAAAGAAGGTTTCAACTTCTGGGCATGGTGCGATTCTCCAAAGGAAAACCTGACCGTGAAGGGTGTTTGGCCTGGCGACAAGGTTACCCAGTGCAAGGAGATTGAAGGCAAGAAATGGTATTATCAGACTTACAAGATCAAGAGCAAGGACTATAAGGTTTCATTCGTATTCAGTACAGGAACAGGAACTCCACAGACCGTAGATTTTACGGATATCAACAAGGATACCTACCTGGAGGTTCTGAATGAGAAGAATAATGAAGGTCACTATAAGATCAAGGATGTAACTGCCGATATGCCAACAACAGGCATCACCGATGCACCGGTCATCGACAAGACAACAAGTACCAACAATGCCTGGTACACCCTGGATGGAATGAAGATGAATCAGAAGCCACAGCAAACTGGCATCTATATTCATCAGGGCAAGAAGATCGTTATCAGATAAAGTCGTTCAAGACTTTGTAAAATATAAGATATAGGTTTCAAAAAGGTTTAGATTTATTTTATAAAAGGTTTAAGATTGTTGATGAAAGATATAGGTTCTAGTTTGAATAAGGTTTAAAGATTGTAGGGTATAGTTTTGGTTTGAATAAGGTTTAAGATTGTTGATAACAAGGTTTAGATTATTTAAAAACATAGGTTTAGTTTTCAGGGTAAACATCAAAAAGAAACGCCTGGCGTAGCAATTCTGAAAAAGCTACACCAGGCGTTATTCTTTTTATATTACTATCTCTGCCTCTGATCAGCTCCCCACATCAGCTTTTCTCTCAGCGTAGAGAAATATCGCTGGTTGCGCTGCTTCACAATCTTGATAGAGTGCGGCGCCTTGCGGATAATCAGGCGGGTCTGCTCGGTCATGCGTTCGCTTCTGCCATCAATCGCCACGAGATAATTATGGCTACGGCTCTCCACATCCAGCACGATCTCTGCCGTATCATTGATTACGATAGGGCGGATGTTCAAGCTATGAGGTGCCACAGGAGTAAGACAGAGACTACCACTCTGCGGAATGATGATAGGTCCGCCATTAGAGAGATTATAAGCCGTAGAACCCGTAGGCGTGGTCACGATAAGACCATCCGCCTGATAGGTAACCAGAAACTCGCCATCCACCTGCGTACGGATGGATATCATCGAAGCATCATCACGTTTCAGCACGGCGATGTCATTCAGGGCAAAAGGATAGCCCGCCAGAATGCCGCCCTCTGCCTTCACCTCGATGATGGCATGCTCCTCGATCCTGCATTCGCCGGCATAGAGGCTATCAAGCGCCGACTCTATCTCGCTAGGCAGCACATCGGCAAGGAATCCCAGTCGGCCCATATTCACGCCGAGGATAGGCGTTCCCTTGGCTCCCACACGGCTCGCCGCCTTGAGGAAGGTACCGTCACCACCCATCGAAATAACATAATCTACATCAAAATTGTAATCCTCGAATACACCTGCTGCCTGCACTTCAAGGTGCTCCACCTTGGTAAGAAAGTCGTAGAAGAGACTTTCGATATACACTTCTGCCTCTCTTTTCTCCAGATAAGAGAGGATTCGCATGATGGAAGCACTCTTCTTGGCCTGATATTCATTGCCAAATATAGCAAATTTCAAATGTTGTTGTGCCATTATTTTGTTATTTCAATTATTATTCTTACATTTGCAGTTGCAAAAATAGCATTAATTATTGAATTACGCAATAAAAAAGATAAAATTATGGCTAAGGTATATGAATTTCTTGCCAACGGCTTCGAGGAAATCGAAGGATTGGCTCCTGTTGACATCCTGCGCAGAGGTGGCGTGGATATCAAGACTGTAAGCATCACCGGAACAGAATGGGTAGAGACTTCCCACGGCATCACCATCAAGGCTGACCTCAAGTTTGAGGACATCCAGAGTTTCGAGGATGCCGATATGCTCCTCCTGCCTGGCGGAATGCCTGGCAGCAGTCATCTCAACGAGCACGAGGGTGTACGCCAGGCTCTCATCGCCCAGCACAAGGCAGGCAAGCGAATCGGTGCCATCTGCGCTGCCCCTATGGTTCTGGCAAGCACAGGTATCCTGGATGGCAAGAAGGCAACCTGCTATCCTGGATTCGAGCAGTATTTCAGCGACAGCACCGAATATACCGCTACCCTCTTCCAGGAGGATGGCAACGTGATAACTGGCGAAGGTCCTGCAGCTACCCTCCCATACGCCTACAAGATATTGAGCTACTTCGCAGGCGATGGCATCACTGGCGAATTGCAGAAGGGCATGATGTACACCCACCTGATGGAAAGCAAGTAAAAGAACAAAAAACAAGAAATATGGATTATGTAATCATAGTAGCCGGAGGCAAGGGCCTCCGCATGGGAAGCGAGATTCCCAAGCAGTTTCTGCCAGTAGCAGGCAAGCCTATCCTGATGCGCACCATCGAGCGCTTCCACGAGTACAGCCCAGAGTTGAACATCATCCTGGTGCTCCCGGAAAGCCAGCAGGAATACTGGCACCAGCTCTGCCAGGAGCATCATTTCAGCATCAAGCATCAGATTGCCAATGGCGGCGATACCCGCTTCCAGTCATCCAAGAACGGACTGGCGCTGGTTCCTGATACAGAAGACGGCGTGGTAGGTTTCCACGATGGCGTGCGCCCATTCGTATCAACAGAGGTAATCGATGAATGCTACGAGACGGCACGCGAGGAGTATGCAGCCATCCCGGTATATGCCGTTACCGATACCCTGCGCTACATCGACCAGCACGGAGGCGGAAAGAATGTACTCCGCAGCGACTACCGTGTGGTTCAGACTCCCCAGACCTTCGACATCGGTCTAGCCAAGCAGGCATTCAACCAGGAGTACAAGGAGCAGTTCACCGATGATGCATCGGTAGTAGAGAGCCTCGGCTGCCAGGTGGCAATGGTAGATGGCAATCGTGAAAACATCAAGATTACCACCCCCTTCGACATCAAGATTGCCGAAGCCCTCCTGAATCAATAGCTCCGCCAGCGCAAGCCAGCTATCAGCAAGCCAGCCCCCGCCAGCGCAGCCCCGCCATCAGCGAGCCCTACCCCCGTTCCAGGCGATTCCATCGCCTGTCCCGCCATATCAAAACCATCACAAACATGAGCAGTATTCTAGATCAAGACATCCAATTCCTACCTAGCGTAGGCCCCAAGACGAAAGAGATTCTGAGCAAAGAGCTCGGCATCCGCTCGTATGGTGACCTGCTGGAATACTACCCCTACAAATACGTAGATCGCTCAAAGATCTTTCATATCAGCGAGTTAACCTCAGATATGCCCTTCGTACAGCTTAAGGGAAAGATCCTAAGTTACGAGGAAGTCGATATCGGCAAGCGCAACAAGATGCTCGTGGCGCATTTCTCTGACGGCTACGGCGTGGTAGATCTGGTATGGTTCCGCAGCGCCCAGTACATCATCAAGAGCTACAAGGTAGGAACCGAATACATCGTCTTCGGCAAGCCGTCCGCCTATAACGGCAGATTCCGGTTTGCCCATCCCGATATAGATGATGCAAGCAAGCTGCAGATTTCCGAGATGGGAATGCAGCCCTTCTACGGGTTGACAGAAAACATGAAGAAGCGCGGTTATACCTCACGAAGCATCGAAAGGATAACCCGCAACCTGGTCAGCATCCTCCCTCCACTGCCCGAAACACTCCCCGACTTCATCATCAACCGTCTGCATCTCGTATCCCGCGATGCCGCCCTCCGGATGATCCATTATCCCCATTCCCACCAGGAAATGCAGAAGGCGCAGGTTAGACTGAAGTTCGAGGAGCTGTTCTACGTGCAGCTTAATATATTAAGGTACGCGAGCGACCAGCGACGAAAATACCGCGGCTACATCTTCAATCGCATCGGAGACATCTTCAACGGCTTCTACGCCCATCATCTTCCGTTCGAACTCACGGGTGCCCAGAAACGGGTGATGCACGAGATCAGGGCCGATATGTGCAGCGGCAGGCAGATGAACCGGCTCCTTCAGGGCGACGTAGGCTCGGGCAAGACGCTCGTAGCCCTGATGACCATGCTCATCGCTCTGGACAACGGCTATCAAGCCTGTCTGATGGCACCTACCGAAATCCTCGCAGAGCAGCATCTGCAGACCATCCGCGATTTCCTGCAGGGCATGGACATCCGGGTGGAACTCCTCACCGGCATCGTCAAGGGCAAGAAACGGAAGGAGATACTCGACGGACTTGCCACCGGCGATATCCAGATACTGATAGGCACGCATGCCGTGATAGAAGACCCTGTAGCTTTCCATCGCCTTGGCGTAGCGGTAATCGACGAGCAGCACCGGTTTGGAGTGGCGCAGAGAGCCAAGCTCTGGGCGAAGAGCGAGAATCCGCCCCATGTGCTGGTGATGACCGCCACCCCTATCCCCCGCACGCTGGCGATGACCATCTATGGCGATCTGGACGTGAGCGTAATAGACGAATTGCCGCCTGGCAGAAAACCGATTCAGACGCTGCATAAGTTTGATAATCAGCTCACCAGTCTCTATCAGAGCATCCGCCGGCAGATTAATCTGGGCAGACAGGTCTATATCGTCTTCCCGCTGATCAAGGAGAACGAAAAGATAGACCTGAAGAATCTGGAAGAAGGTTATGAGACGCTGAAGCAGGCTTTTCCGGAGTTCCGCCTGAGCAAGATTCACGGCAGGATGAAATCTGCCGAAAAAGAGGCAGAGATGGAGCAGTTTGTGAAGGGAGAGACCCAGATCCTCGTTGCCACCACCGTGATAGAGGTAGGCGTGAATGTGCCGAATGCCTCGGTGATGGTAATCCTGGATGCCCAGCGCTTCGGACTCTCGCAGCTGCATCAGCTCAGAGGACGAGTGGGACGTGGCTGCGACCAGAGCTACTGCATCCTGGTAACCGGCTACAAGCTTTCAGAAGAAACCCGCAAGCGAATAGACATCATGTGTGATACCAACGATGGATTCCGCATAGCCGAAGCCGACCTGAAGCTCCGTGGTCCGGGCGACCTGGAGGGCACCCAGCAGAGCGGAATGGCCTTCGACCTGAAAATAGCGAATATAGCCCGAGACGGCCAGCTGGTGCAGCTAGCCCGTACCGAGGCCCAGGCCATCATCGATGCCGATCCGCAATGCGAGCATCCTCAGAACTCTCTCCTCTGGAACCGCCTCCGGGAGCTCAAGAAAACCCATATCAATTGGGCAGCCATCAGCTAGCAGGAAGCTAAGCATTATCAAAAATAAAAAAGCAAAGAAATGGATAAAAGACGCAAACCAGCCATCCGGGAGCCTCGTCCCCACCTCACTATGGAGGAGATGAGATCCTATCTCACATCCCTAAGGGAAATAGAAAGCGTAACGGGCATCCGTTACATCAAGCTCCACGTTACCGCCAAGATGATTATAGGTATCCGCGAAGCATCGGGCAAGGAATTCACCATCAATCTCGATGATCTCTTCCGTGCCTACAACGAGTGCCTGCGCTTTACAAGTCCCGAAGTAAAAAAGTACATCTTCATGGGCCATTCACCCGCCGTGGCGCTGCTCAGAAGACTGCAAAACCGGCAACCATTTGATACTGAATCTTTCCACGAAGAAGAAAAGAAATGAAAAAATACCCTGTAAAGCCCTATTTGTCAAGAATACGAAAAAGAAGTTGCTAACAAAAGTTAAAAACAAAAAGTCAGCGTTAAATATCAAGCAGATAGCGTTAACAACCTTGGTTTTTTGGAATATTCTTGTTATATTTGCAACGTCTATATAACAAAATCACATCTTAAGGCACTTGCTTTAGTGGTTTTGGCAGGATTTTTTGCTATATTACGTTCTGCACTTATTGACACAATGGACCTAAAAAAGAAAATAGAATTTAAAAGTAGTATGAGTTTTAGAAAGCAAATAAAGAAAATTTCGGTCGTGGCGTTGTTGGCGTTAACAACTGTACCCGTTTGCGGTCAGGACTTATTAGCCAGACAAGCTCCAGTTGACCATCGAATGAAATCATTGGATACTCTCGCAGTATCGCATTATCGACTGATGGAAGATCGAGAAAACCCTTCTGCAGAACTGTATGAGGATTTCTCCAACAAGTATGCCCACAAGGCAACCACATTGCCTGAGCGCTACCGTATCGACCTCCGTCACTTCTGTATGCCAACTTCTAGTCGTGTTGTCACAAGTAACTTCGGTTACCGTGCTAGCTTTGGCCGCCAACATAAAGGTATGGACATCAAGGTTTATATTGGCGACTCAATCCACGCAGCCTTCTCAGGCAAAGTTCGCATAGTAAGATACGACCGTGGTGGTTATGGTAAGTTCATCGTAATCCGTCACAACAATGGCTTGGAGACTATCTATGGCCACCTCTCTGAGCAGCTCGTTTCAGAGAACCAGGAGGTAAGAGCCGGAGAAGTAATCGGCTTGGGTGGTAATACCGGTAGAAGTACAGGTTCTCACCTCCACTTCGAGACTCGTCTCTGCGGCGTAGCCCTGAACCCAGCCCTGTTCTTCGACTTCCGCAATCAGGACGTTACCGGTGACTTCTACAATTTCAACCGTGATACTTACGAGAGCGAGTATGCTGAGGCAAATGCAGCCCGTGGCAAGATTGGCAACGGCGGCTATACCCGAGAGCAGGTAAACGGTGGCGAAGTGGGCAGATATACCACAAGCGCATCTGGCGAGAAGCTTTACCACAAGGTAAAGGCTGGCGAGACTTTGACGAGCATTGCAGAAAAACGTGGCGTTAGCGTAGAGCAGATCTGCCGCCTCAATGGCTATCGCAAGGATAAGAAGCTGTCTCCAGGACAGATTATCCGCTACTCTTAAATTACCAGTAAGTTAATATACAAACAAAAAAGAGATAAGCACTTCGTGATGCTTATCTCTTTTTTTTGTCTGTATCTATTATATTCTCCAACGGCCATTACATCAAGCCGAAGAATCGCAATACATCGTTCAGATTCGCTACAACAAGCAGCAGCAGGAGGATTCCGAATCCCACGTACTCTGCACGCTCCATGAACTTATCGCCAGGCTTACGACCCGTAATTACCTCGTAGAGGAGGAAGAAAACATGACCACCATCCAATGCCGGGATAGGCAGGATATTCATGAATGCCAGAATAATGCTCAGGAATGCTGTCATCATCCAGAAGGCGTGCCAATCCCACATAGAAGGGAAGAGGCTACCCAGGGCTCCGAAACCGCCCAGACTCTTGGCGCCCTCCTTGGTGAATACATATTTCATATCGCCTACATAACCCGAAAGCACATTCCAGCCATACTTCACACCAGCTGGGAAACTCTGGAAGAAGCCATAACTGATATGGGTTACCTTGTAATCGAGCATCACAGGATGATTATAGAAGCCGAACTTCACACCCTCATCGCCTGACTGAAGCAATACGCTGTTCTTCAGGGTATCGCCAGAAGCCTTCACATACTCAACACTGGCTGTGAGTGCCTTCACGCTGTCCTGATGAGAGGTAGCAGCGGTAAGCATATCGTTCACACGGCCCATCTCCAACTGGAAATCGTTGAAAGACTCCACTTTCTTGCCGTTTACGGTCAAGACCTTGTCCCCCTTCACCAATCCCAGTTTGCTGGCAGGCGAATCCTTCATCACACTGTCAATCTGCAATGGGATATACACCTCAACGAATCGAGGGCTCTCCTTGATCATGCTCAGCATATCGAGATCGCCAGGCAGATTCAAGCTCATCGGCTTACCGCCACGAATGATATCCACACGAGTGGCTGTAGAGAGATCGCGATACATATCGCCATCATAGGTCTTGAACTCGCCCTTGTCGGTACCAACCAGGATATCGTGATCCTGGAAGCCCAAAGCCTTGGCCTCTGTATTGAACTTCATTCCCTGGGTCATGTGCTTGGTAGCCACATAGTCGTCACCCCAATGGAAAAGAATCATGGAATAGATGAAGAGCGCCAGCAGAAAGTTGACCAGCACACCACCTATCATAATCAGCATTCGCTGCCAGGCAGGTTTGCTTCGGAACTCGTATGGCTGCATAGGCTGCTTGAGCTGCTCGGTATCGAAACTCTCATCTATCATACCCGAAATCTTGCAATATCCGCCCAATGGCAGCCATCCCAAACCATAAGTGGTATCAGAGTTCTTTGGCTTGAACTCGAAGAGGTGGAACCATGGATCGAAGAACAGATAAAACTTCTCCACTCTTACGCCAAAGAGCTTGGAGAAGAAAAAGTGCCCGCCCTCATGGAGCAGCACCAGGATGGAAAGCGATAGCATCAACTGCATCGCTTTGATCAAAAATACTTCCATTTATTTACTTTGAACTATGAACCTTGAACTTTGAACTTGATGATTAGTCCTATATTCTGCGTTCATTTTTAACTATTAACCATTAACTTTCATCAACTCTGCGGCAATACGGCGCGCCTCGGCATCAGTCTGCAGATAGACATCGAGATCAGGATTGCTGTCGAAAGAGGCCTTTGCCATCGTCTCCTCGATGATATCCGCCATCTGCAGGAAGCCACACTCTCCCTTGCGGAAGCCGGCATTTACTATCTCATTGGCAGCATTCACGATGCACGACATATTGCCACCCTTCTTGATGGCATCAAAGGCAAGCTGCAGACACTTGAACTTCTTGTAATCAGGCTCAAAGAACTGCAAGTCTTGAGCCTTGAAGAGGTCGAGACGGTCGCCATTGAGATGCAGGCGCTGTGGGAAGGAGAAGGCATACTGGATAGGCAGACGCATATCCGGCACACCCAACTGAGCCTTCACGGCACCATCAGCAAACTGTACGGCACTGTGTACGATGCTCTGTGGATGAATCAGCACCTGAATCTTCTCGGCAGGAACGCCGAAGAGCCACTTAGCCTCTGTCACCTCGAATCCCTTGTTCATCAGCGACGCAGAATCGATGGTAATCTTGGCACCCATATCCCAGGTAGGATGCTTCAGCGCATCGGCAGCGGTAACCTTCTCCAGCTGCTCGTGGGTAAAGTTGCGGAAAGGACCGCCTGAGCAGGTAAGGAGGAGTTTCTCTACTTCGTTATCGCCCTCGCCCACCAGACTCTGGAAGATGGCGCTGTGCTCGCTATCCACAGGAAGGATAGGCACATGGTATTCCTGGGCAAGATTGCAGATCAGCTCACCAGCCACCACCAGGGTCTCCTTGTTGGCAAGACAGATCTTCTTGCGAGCCTTGATGGCATGGATGGTTGGCTCCAGACCGGAAAAACCTACCATGGATGCAAGCACCATATCAATAGGCTCTGCCTGCACGATATCGCAGAGCGCCTGGGCACCGGCATAGACCTTGATATCAGGTTCATCGCTGAGCAGATTCTTCAACTCGTCGTAATGCGCCTCATTGGCAACCACTACAGCAGCAGGATGGAACTTATGCGCCTGCTCGGCAAGCTCCTTCACCCTGTTATTGGCGGTAAGGCAATATACCTCGTAAAGGTCGCTGTGCTGCTCGATGACATCCAGCGCCTGTGTGCCAATACTTCCCGTAGAACCGAGAATACATATTTGTTGTTTCTTCATCATTATATCATTTTATAAGTCAAGCAACCCTTCGGGGATTGCCATTCTGATTTCCTTCTTTTCTGCACTCACTTCCTCGATGAGGTCGTTGCTGGCAGGAATGAGAATATCATCACCTTCGGGGGTTGTTACCTCGAAAAGGAGATTGAGCGTGGAATCATCTACACGATCCAGGGTTCCCACCACCTTTCCGGTTACGGCATCCACCAGCTGGAAGCCGATGATTTCTGCCCAGGTCATGTTCTCTCCATCGCTATCCGAGAGGTGGCGAGGGAAAAAGACCTCACATCCGGTATAGTTGCGCGCCTGCTCCTGCGTATCGATATCCTCGAACTTCACGAGCACATTCTCATCGTTCTTGAAGCGATACTCTTCCAGATAGAAAGGCACCAGGATGCCATCGATATCAAGAACAAGATATTCTGCATCCACACGGTCGAAGACATCATCGGTGATGGCAAAGGTTATCTCGCCCTTCACTCCATGAGGCTTGCCCAGCTTACCTATCTTATATACTTCGTCACGTCTTATCATAATTTACTTGGAACTTTGAATTTTGTTACACCTAGTCGCTGACACGGGTAATCTTGGCACCCAACTGGTTCAGGCGCTGCTCGATATCCTCGTAGCCACGGTCTATCTGGGCGATATTGGCAATACGGCTGGTGCCGTTGGCGCTCATCGCAGCAATCAGCAGGGCAATACCGGCACGGATATCCGGACTCGTCATTCTGCCCGGACGCAGCTTCAGCTTGTGATCATGACCTACCACCACTGCACGGTGAGGATCGCAGAGGATGATCTGCGCACCCATATCTATCAGTTTATCCACGAAGAAGAGACGGCTCTCGAACATCTTCTGATGGAAAAGCACACTTCCGCGAGCCTGGGTTGCCACCACGAGGAGCACCGACAGGAGGTCTGGCGTAAGTCCTGGCCATGGTGCATCTGCCAGGGTCATGATGGTGCCATCAATGAACGAGTCGATCACATAGTGCTTCTGTTCCGGAATGAAGAGGTCATCGCCCTCTACCTTCACCTTCACACCGAGTCGGCGGAAGGCATCAGGAATGATACCCAGGTCCTTCACCGACACATCCTTGATGCGGATGCCGGCTCCACACATGGCAGCCATACCGATGAAGGAACCCACCTCGATCATATCAGGCAGGATGCGATGCTCAGCGCCATGCAGCTTCTCCACACCCACGATGGTGAGCAGATTGCTGGCAATGCCACTGATCTGGGCACCCATAGAATTGAGCAGGTGACAGAGCTGCTGGATGTATGGTTCGCAGGCTGCATTATAAATGGTGGTGGTTCCCTTGGCAAGAACCGCCGCCATGATGATGTTGGCAGTACCGGTAACCGAAGCCTCATCAAGCAGCATATAGCATCCCTTCAGCTTCTTGGCCTGTATCTGATATACATTGCGCTCCTCATCGTGTACGAAGGTTGCACCCAGGTACTTGAATCCCAGGAAGTGGGTATCAAGACGGCGGCGGCCGATCTTATCGCCACCCGGCTTGGCGATGGTAGCCTTGCCGAATCTGCCGAGCAAGGGTCCGAACATCAGTACACTGCCACGCAGCGAAGAACACTTCTTCACGAACTCCAGACTGTCGAGATAATCCAGTTTCAGCTCATCACTCTGGAAGGTATAATCATGACGGCTGTTTCGGGTTACCTTCACACCGATTTCCTGGAGCAACTTGATCAGGTTGTTCACATCCAGGATGTCCGGCACATTGGTAATGCGCACGGGTTCATCGGTAAGAATGGTGGTACAGATCACCTGCAGCGCCTCATTCTTGGCTCCCTGCGGGGTGATGGTACCTTGGAGCGGATGACCGCCCTCTATGATGAAAGACTCCATAAGCTTGTCTAATTATTATAATCTGATTATCTAAATTACAAAAAGTGATTACTTTTTCTTCTTATTATTATTGTTATTGCTGCGAGCTGGGGTCTCCTTTACTTTCTCGAAGACGAAATGCTTGAGATCGAGTTTGATCTTGCCATCGGTAAATCTCGCCAGATCGGCAGCCACCTTCTGCTCATCGCAGGAACCATGGCTCCACTGCATCAGGTTGCGATGCATCTGGTTGGCTGTCAGCTTCACCAGTTCATCTCTTTCCTTGCCCGGCTCCATGTGCTTCAGCTTCTCGAAGATTTCGAAAAGCATGGCACCATAATGGCGCACAGGAATACGCAGGTTAGGATATTCCACGGTTTCGGGTTTCTTGGCAATCTTTGCAGCATTGCTTACATCGAAAGGATAATCGATGTCGAGTTGGAAATTGCTCATGATGGCGAGATGATCCCAGAGTTTCTGCTCATGGTTTTCCAAGCCTCTGTTTTCCGGAAACATACGATCCATGATCTTGATGATAGACTCGGCACAGCGCTGGCGCTCCTTGCGGTCTTCCAACTCTACACAGTAATCCACCATCTGCTGAATCTCACGTCCGTATTCAGGCAGCACGAGCTTTTCTCGCGTTGTATTATAGTCTAATCCTATTTTATTCATATTTTCTTGCTTGTTTCTTTTATTATTCAGAGGATAACCCCACTATTCAAATCTGCGGATGCTCCCGCCATCCATCTCTCCTAGATAAGCTTCTTAGGCATCTTTGCCACGAAATCCTTGAGATAGAATGGTACGAAGTAAGCCACATCCTCAAACTTGCCCTCTACGAATCTCTTCTCGGCAAGCGGTGCCATATTCTTGGCAAGCGGCTCGATGCCCTCCACGAGATGCGCATGAGGATGGTTGATGGTCTCCATACACTTGGCTGCACCGTTTCCGAAGAAATATACATGATGCCCGTCCAGATATTCCTTGTAGGTTTCGGCATCCACGATATCAGCCTGGATAGGGCGAACCACCTTCAGGGAGCGGTCGAGCACTTCGGCATACACCTCCATGCGGCGTGCGTCGAGCATAGGTACGATGAGGGCATCTTCCTGTTCAGGATGTTCGCCAAGCAATACTGGCACAGCCATCAATTCGAGGGTTGGTACTGCGATGAGCTTCACCCCACGACCATAGCAGATGCCCTTAGCCATACTCACACCGATACGCAATCCGGTATAGGAGCCAGGACCACAACTTACAGCCACAGCCTCTAATGGAAGACCATGGGAATCGAGGAAATCAAGAGCCTCATCAACAAACACACCCAACTTAACTGCATGGTTAGGACCCGTGTGATCTTCCTGGTTGAAAATCACCTGTCCACTATCACTAATTGCCACTGAGCACACGTCCGTACTCGTCTCAATATTCAAAATATACGACATAATTAAAAAATATATTCTTAAATAAGTTGCAAATATACGCATTTTCTCGCTTTTTTTTGTACTTTTGCAGAAATTTAACGTGAAAGATTATATGATACAGTCAATGACAGGCTTCGGAAAAGCTACCGCGGCCTACAAAACAAAGAAGATTAATGTAGAGATAAAGTCATTAAACAGCAAGAATCTTGACCTCTCTACACGTATCGCCCCTCTCTACAGAGAGAAGGAGATGGAGATTCGTCAGTATATAGCTAAGAGCCTGGAAAGAGGCAAGATTGACTTCTCCATCTGGATTGAGAAGGATGCAGCTACAGATGCTACCCCCATCAACAGTGCGCTTGTTCAGAATTATTATCAGCAGATCAAGAAAATATCTGCTGAAACAGGTATTCCTGAGCCTACCGATTGGTACAGCACCTTGTTGCGTCTTCCTGATGTAACAACCAAAACTGATGTGGAAGAATTAACCGACGAGGAGTGGGCGGTGGCAAAAAATGCAATTTGCGAGGCTATCGGCCATCTGAGCGACTTCCGCAAGCAGGAAGGAGCTGCCCTGCAGAAGAAATTCACCGAGAAAGTGGATAATATCCAGGCTCTCCTTGCCAGCATTGAACCATACGAGAAGGCACGCGTGGAGAAGATCCGCCAGAACATCGTAAACGGTCTGCAGCAGATTCCGAATGTGGATTATGACAAGAACCGTCTGGAGCAGGAGCTCATCTACTACATCGAGAAGCTCGACATCAGCGAGGAGAAGCAGCGCCTTGCCAACCACCTGAAGTATTTCCGCGAGACCATGAATGAGGAAGGTCATGGTGTGGGCAAGAAGCTCGGATTCATCGCCCAGGAAATGGGTCGCGAAATCAACACCACCGGTTCAAAGAGCAATCAGGCTGAAATGCAGAACATCGTGGTGAAGATGAAGGATGAGTTGGAACAGATTAAGGAACAAGTGCTGAATGCACTCTAAAGAAAAAAGGAAAAATGAAGAACGGATTATTGATTTTCAGCGCCCCATCGGGCAGCGGCAAGAGTACCATCGTCAACTGGTTGATGAAAGAGCACCCAGAGTTGAAGTTGGCTTTCTCTATCAGTTGTACCTCTCGTGCCCCTCGCGGCACAGAGCAGAATGGAGTAGAGTATTTCTTCCTGTCTCCAGAGGAATTCAAGTCCAAGATTGAGGCTGATGAGTTCCTGGAGTATGAGGAAGTTTACCAGGATAGATTCTACGGCACCTTGAAGTCGCAGGTAGAAAACCAGCTTGCCAAGGGCGAGTCTGTGATTTTCGACGTAGATGTAAAGGGTGGCGTCAATATCAAGAAGTTCTATGGCGAACGTGCCCTGAGCATCTTCGTGCAACCTCCTTCGGTAGAGGAACTGCGCCGCCGTCTGGTAGGCCGCAACACAGATGCTCCTGAGGTAATCGAGCAGCGCCTTGCCAAGGCTAGCTACGAGTTGACCTTCGCTCCTCAGTTCGACCACGTAGTCGTAAACGATGACTTGGGAAAAGCTCAGCAGGAGGTTTATCAGCTAGTAAAAGACTTTTTGAGCGAATAATAGAAATGAAAAAGGTAGGAATCTTCGGAGGCAGCTTCAACCCCATCCATACCGGCCACATCGCATTGGCGAAAAGCCTCTGCGAGAAGGCGGGACTGGATGAAGTGTGGTTCATGGTCTCCCCTATGAACCCATTCAAGAAAGCTGCTACCGACCTGCTCGATGACCACCTGCGCCTGGAGATGGTAGAAAAGGCCCTGGAGAATGAACCCCAGCTGAAGGCATGCGACTATGAGTTTCGCCTGCCCAAGCCTTCCTATACCTGGCACACTCTGCAGGCCATCAGCAAGGATTATCCAGAATGTGAGTTTACATTATTAATAGGCGGCGACAACTGGGCAGCATTCGACAAGTGGTACCATCACGACGATATCCTTGCCCACTACCCTATCGTAGTCTATCCCCGCCAAGGCTCCTGCATAGGCGAAGTGCCTGCCGGCGTGACCATCGTAGAAACCCCGCTGCTCAACATCAGCAGCACGGAGATACGCGAATGCATCAAGGCTGGAAAAAGCATCGAAGGTATGGTTCCCGAATGCATCGAGAACCTCGCCATCAAAAACTATCAGGCGCTCTTAGTCTAAAAGAGTGCCAAAACATCAATTCTCTAAAAATAGCAAACATCATCAATAGAAAGCTATGAGTTGGAAAGAAATCATCAAGAACTGTCTTAGTCTGGCATCAGCCCCAATCAGGCGCAATGCCAACTTCTTTGTGTCCATGTACATCCTGGGCATGGTTAGTTCACTCATCACGATTCCAAAGAACGGAACGCTCTACGAGAACATGTTCCTGGAGCTGTTCCTGGACCTCTATATCGTGAGCGCCATCCTCGCCGTATTCCCGAAGAAGGTGCGCAGGGGACTGCGTGCCATATTATACATTATATTATATGTCACGGCTGCCGCCGATACCTACTGCTTCGTGAATTTCGGTTCCACACTCAATCCTTCTATGCTGATGCTGGTGGGAGAGACCAACAGTTCCGAGGCAAGCAGCTTCCTCTCTGCCCTCATCTCTGTCGAAGTGCTCTTCAGCAGCGTAGGCTGGATTCTGCTCCTGGCGCTCCTGCAGATACTCATCGTCATCTTCCGGAAACGGCTCATCAAGATCTACGTCTTCCTCGTAACCGTACTCGAATTGGCATCGCTCAAGAAACGACTGATGGCTATTCCGCGAATGACGGCAGCCATGCCAGCCACCTTCGGCATCCTCTGCCTGGCTATCCTCATCACTTCCATCTGCACCTCCTGGCACAACAAGGAGGCTTACCATAAGCTGATGTCGGGAAGAACCATCGGAGAGGTGGAGCACACCCTTACAGAGAAAGATCATGCCGTACTCTATCTGCCAATCTACCGCCTCCAATTCAGCATCTATGCCAACCAGCTGGCAGCGCATCAGATTACCCAACTGATTCATGCTGCCCACGAGGTGAAGGTAGATAGCTGCAGTTTCCGGTCGCCAAACATCGTGCTGATCATCGGCGAAAGCTACGGTCGCCATCATTCACAGCAATATGGCTACTTCATGAAAACCACCCCAAACCAATCGGCGCTGGAGAAATCGAAGAAACTCACCAAGTTTACAGATGTCGTGACCTGCTGGAACCTCACCAGCTTCGTATTCAAGCACATGCTCTCTACCTATGTGGTAGGCGACAAGGGAGAATGGTGCGACTATCCGCTCTTCCCGGAGGTTTTCCGCAAGGCAGGATACAACGTAACCTTCATCACCAACGAATTCCTGCCTCAGGCTAAGGAGGCGGTATATGACTTCAGCGGCGGCTTCTTCCTGAACAATCCGGAACTGAGCAAGCTGCAGTTCGACCACAGAAACACCCAGTTGCATGCACTGGACGATGGACTGCTGAAAGATTATGATGACAGTCTGAAACAATACAAGACCGACCATAATCTTACCATTTTCCATCTGATGGGTCAGCACGTGAACTACAAGCTGCGCTATCGCCAGAGCCAGGCTAAGTTCTGGGCAAGCAGCTACGAAGACAAGCGCCCTGAACTGACCGATGCCCAGCGCAAGGTATTGAGTCATTACGACAACGCCACCCTCTACAACGACTCCATCGTGGCAGAGATCGTGAAGCGATTCCAGAAGGAAGATGCCGTCATCATCTATGTGCCCGACCATGGCGAGGAGTGCTACGAGGAAAACCGTGGCTTCATCTGCCGCAACCACTCCGCCAACATCGACTGGAAGCTGGCACACTATGAGTTTGAGATTCCTTTCTGGATCTACTGCTCAAAGAAATACATCCAGAAACACCGCGCCATCTACCGGCAGATACGTGCCGCCAAGGACAAGCGGATGATGACGGATGCCCTGCCGCACCTGCTGCTGTATCTTGCCGGCATAGAGACTCCGACCTACAAGGAGGAGAACAATATCCTGAGTCCGAAATACAACGAGATGCGCCCCCGCATCCTGAAGAACTCTGCCGACTACGACAAGCTGAGGGATGAATATCTCAAGACGCAGGCTAAGCAGGAAGAAAAGAAGCAAGACAAGAAAAAAGATAAGAAACAAGGTAAGAAACAAACAAAGAAAGGAGTCAGGAAATGAATCAGAACATACTTTCCAGAAGTGCATGCAATGCATTGAGAGGACTTGCCATCATCGGCATCTTCCTACATAACTATTGCCATTGGCTAGGTCCGATTGTCAAGGAGAATGAATATCAGTTCTTCCAGCACAACGCCGACTGGCTGCTGCAGGTGATGGCGAATCCCGACATCAACCTGCCTGTCCATCTGCTGTCGTTCTTCGGCCATTACGGAGTACCCGTATTCCTCTTCCTGAGTGCGTACGGACTGGTGATGAAGTATGAAGCCAAGCCTCATCTTTCTGCCGACCAGCAGGCTCAGATGTACAACATTTCGGGCAGGAAGCAATCCTGGAGCATCAGCTGGCGCGAGCCTCTTCGCTTTATCCGCTATCACTATCTGAAGCTCTTCAAGATGATGATCGTGGGTTTCATCGCTTTCACGATGATAGACTACATCACTCCGGGTCCACGCCATTACGAGGTGCTGGGCATCGTATCGATGCTGGGTATGTTTAACAATGTATTGCCCAACCCCGACAACATCATCTGGCCAGGACCTTACTGGTTTTTCGGTCTGATGCTGCAGCTTTACATCGTATATCGTCTGCTGCTCTATCGCCGTCATTGGGGATGGACGGTAGGATTGATGCTTCTCTGCATCGGCATCCAGCTGCTGCTGGGCTTTGACAATCCCGAGAGCGAGGCGATGAACCGCTACCGCTATAATTTCATGGGCGGTATGCTGCCATTCGGTCTGGGCATTCTGTACGCCCGCTATGGCGAGAAGATTCTGATGACCTTCCATTCTCCTGTAACCAATATCTTCGGCTGCGTATTCTGCATCTCGCTGATCTACAGTCTGAGTCTCAATATGATAGGATGGACCTTCGTACCATTCTTCATCTGTCTGCTCAGTGTGCTTGTAGCCGACCTGCTGCAGGAGGTAAGTTGGCTGTCGGGCATCTACAAGGTTCTGGAATGGATGGGCGTCATCTCAGCCGCCCTCTTCGTCACCCATCCCATCACCCGCAAGATATTCATCCCCATCAGCCGTCATGGAGACATCTATGCCGGACTGCTCCTCTACATCATATCGAGCATCTGCCTGGCTTGGCTCTTCACCCAACTGATGAAGAAGATTCCAAACCCGAAATATTAAAAGAAAATCATGAAGATAAAAGATATAGAACTGGCGAATATCAGTAGATATCGCGGTGAATTGATGGGAGCCGCCATGCTCTTCATCATTCTCTTTCATGTAGCACTGCCTAGAGAGAACGCTTTCTTCGGATTGCGTCGTATGGGCAATGTAGGAGTAGATATGTTTCTGTTTCTCAGCGGCATCGGCCTGTGGTTTTCCTGGATGAAGAATCCTTCTGCCAAGCATTTCTTCATCCGCCGTTACCTGCGTATCTACCCGGCGTGGCTCATCATCGCCTGTCTCTACTACATTCCCCGATTCCGGGGAGGAGACCTCGAGGCGTGGATCAACCTGATAGGCGAGATTACAATCAACTGGAATTTCTGGCGATACGACGAGCTTACCTTCTGGTACATCCCAGCCACCATGATGCTCTATCTCTTCGCCCCAGCCTATATGGAACTCATCAAGCGCCATCCCATCTACAAATGGCTGCCGGTGGTGATGATCATGTGGTGCATCCTGGTGCAATACGTCACACCGATTCATCAGGCTGTAGGCCATCTGGAAATCTTCTGGAGCCGAGTACCTATCTTCTTCATCGGCATCAATATGGGCGAGATGGTGCGCCAGAAGCAGACACTTGATGGTGCCAGCATCTGGATGATATGGCTGATGTTCCTGATGACGCTGCTCGCAAGCATCTTCCTGGAACAGGAGAAGCACGGCATGTTTCCGCTCTTCCTGGAGCGCATGCTCTACATCCCGCTCACCATCACGAGCATCCTGCTCCTGAACCGCATCTTCCGCCGTACCCCAGGATGGTTTAACCGCAGCTTCATGCTGGTAGGAGCATTGAGTCTGGAATGCTATCTCATCCACATCCACTTCGTGCTCCATTATATCGAGCCTCATCACTTGGGATACTGGCCTACCTTCATCCTCTGCATCGCCATCACCCTGCCACTTTCCTGGATATTGAGCAAGATTGCAGAATGGATTTCCAAGGAATTATCTCAGATTATTAAATAAAAAGAATCATCTTAGATTAAATAAAAGAAGTTTTTATGAACGAGAATGAAATAAAAGATAGCCAGGGCTTCGCTGCCTTGATGCGCCTGATCCGCCCGAAGCAGTGGATCAAGAATATGTTTATCTTCGTGCCCCTCTTCTTTGGTGGTGCCCTGTTTCATACAGATGCCCTGCAGGCGGGTCTGATCGCTTTCTTTGCCTACAGCTTTGCCGCATCGAGCATCTATTGCTTCAACGACATCCATGATGTGGAGGCAGACCGCCGCCATTCGGTGAAATGTCACCGCCCTATCGCATCAGGAGCCGTAAGCATCAGGCAGGCTTACGCTTTGATGTTTCTGATGCTTATCCTCTCAATGGGGGTATGCAGTCTGCTCGATTCGTGGGAGACGATGGGAATCATCGCCTTCTATTGGGTCATGAACCTCTGCTATTGCGCCAAGCTCAAGCAGTATGCCATCATTGACGTGTGCATTGTGGCATTCGGATTTGTGCTCCGCTTGCTGGCGGGTGGCGTCGCTACGCACATCATACTCAGTAAATGGATAGTGCTGATGACCTTCCTCATCACCCTCTTCATGAGTTTTGCCAAGCGCCGCGATGACGTACTGCGAATGGAAAAGACGGGCGAGGCGCCACGCAAGAATACGAGCCGATACAACCTCACCTTCATCAATCAGGCTATCACCATCACGGCATCCGTTACCCTGGTTTGCTACATCATGTACACGGTGAGCCCTGAAGTAATAGAGAATTTCCATACCGAATACCTCTATCTTACCAGCGTATTCGTATTGGTTGGTTTGCTGCGATACATCCAGATTGCAGTGGTTGACCAGCAGAGCGGCGACCCGACCAAGATTATCCTGCGCGACAGAATCACGCAGTTTATCGTCCTTGCCTGGTTGCTCTCCTTCCTCTTCCTTATCTACATAGAATAAGGAGAGGATATCTTTATTAAGAGGATATCTTTATTAAGAGGATATCTTTATTAAAGAGAACAACTTAAACACAAAAGAAGAAATGAAGAAGAAATTATACTGTTTCGATTTCGACGGAACACTGACAACGAGTGATACCCTGCTCGAATTCATCAAGTATGCCAAAGGCAGAGGCCGCTTTCTGATGGTTTTTCTGATGTACAGTCCACTGCTGGTGCTGATGAAACTGCACCTGTATCCCAACTGGAAGGCGAAGCAGCAGATCTTCGCCCACCTCTTCGCCGGCATGCGCATCGAAAAATTTGATGCACTCTGCCGTGGGTTTGCAGAAGAAAACCAGCATCTGCTCCGTCCTAAGGGCATCACCCTGCTGCACGAAGCATTGGTTGCTGGAGCTCAGGTCTTCATCGTAAGTGCCAGCATCGACAACTGGGTGCGCCCCTTCTTTGATATCCGCAATCTGAAAGGCGTTCAGGTTCTCGGCACCCAGATAGAAGTAGAAGACGGCAAGCTGACGGGACGCTTCAAGAGCAACAACTGCTATGGAGCAGAGAAAGTATGCCGAATCACGGAAGCCCTTTCTGCATCCCGAACAGCAGATACCGAAGACAGAACTTTTCCCGACCGCTCTCTCTATGAGATAGAAGCCTTCGGCGACAGCCGTGGCGATAAGGAGATGCTTGCCTTCGCCGACAAGGGGCACTACAAGCCTTTCAGAGAATAAAACATCCAGGGAATAAGCCTTTCGGAGAATAATCACTCCCGGAAGAAGTCTTCCAGAAAGATAAGTCACGGATATAGATACATATAAATCAAAAGGAATCAGATGAAAAGAAATACCGATCTCGATTTCATTCGAGCCATCCTCATTATCCTCATGATATTGATTCATATCGTGAGCTTCGGCAACGCATATCCTCATCTCAAGGCAGGCATCCTATCCTTTATGATGCCTACCTTCCTTATCATCACGGGCTATCTCGTGAACATCGAGAAGACCGGTAGGCAGATGGGAAACTATCTGAAATGTCTCGCCCTACCCTATGTCATCATGGTGACAGGATTTTCGGTTCTTTCCTACTACATGCCGGTGAGAGATGGTATCACTGAGCTCTCCCTCTCCCAGATAGGCGAAAAAATCTTCGTCACTTCCATCGGTCCCTATTGGTTTATCCAGACTATGATCATCTGCGGAACACTCTATTACTTCAGCTTCAGCGGAAGGAATTGGAATGATTTACGCAGGAATTATACGAAAAGAGATACCTATGCCAGCCTTTTCGTCTTCGCACTTACGCTGCTCCTGATATCAGAAACTCCAGCCCTATCGGCAAGTGCAGCTGCCTATTACTTCATCGGTGTGGTCATCCGACAGAGCAAAACGGAGTGGAGCAGGCTGTTTCGCCACGAGTTTTTCGCCATCATCCTGTGGATTTATCTGCTCTACCGCGATGACTGGTACGACTGGGGCAACCTGGCCATCGTTTTCTCCTGCTGGTGCTGCATTAGCACCCTGCTGTTCCTGCAACATCTGCTCGATGCCCCAGAACGCTTCAAGGACATCAGTCCGAAGATAGGAAAAGTAGCAAAGGTGACCAACAGAATCAAGGACACCTTATTATATATAGGGCGCAATACGCTGCCCATCTATCTCTTCCACCCCATCTTTACGATGGCTGCGAAGTTCTATCATCCCCTCTTCAGCTGGGATCCGAGCGAGATCTCGTTTGCTGCCGTCACCATCATCCTTGCCATTACAGGCAGCCTGCTCATTGCCAAGATGATGGAGAAGACCAAACTGGCTTATCTCTTCGGAAAAGGGAAACTATTAAGATAAATCCAGGCAGATTAATATTTTGTAGAAAGAAAATTTGCTAGAAACAGGAAAAAGGCGTATTTTTGCACGCCGTAAAAGATAAAACAATGAATATCAAGAACAAGATTAATAATATGGATGATGCCAGACGGGAAAAGCTGGGCGAAGTCATCAGATTCGGAATCGTAGGCGGACTGGCTACGGTGCTGCAATATGTCATCTATCTGGCTATGATGCCGGTGCTGAACCATTTCATTCCACGAATGGGTGATCACAGTCTGGCTACCACAGCCAACACCATCGCCTACATCGTGAGCTTCATCTTCAATTTCATCGCCAGCACCCGATACACCTTCAAGGTGAAGGCAAACGCCAAGCGAGGTGCCGGCTTCACCCTCTCACATGTGGTAAACTATACGATGCAAACCGTCTGCCTCAACCTCTTCGTTGGTCTGGGGCTCGCCAAACAGTGGGCGATGATTCCTACCCTCTGTATCTGTATCCCCGTTAATTTCCTATTAGTAAGATTCTTCCTGAAGAAATAAAAGAATCTTCAAAACTCGAAAGAGAAAGACTAAGAGAAGATTCCTCTCAAAACTTGAAAGAGAAAGAAATAGAAAGATATGAAAAAGATATTCGATATTTTCAAGATCAAGAAAGAAGAAAGATGGCTCGCCCTGGGCATTTTTCTAGCACTTGCCGTTCTGAATGGTGTAGTGATAGCCCGCTATGCCAGTCATTTCACCCTCATCACGGATGATTATTACAAGAATTTCATCCGCCACTTCTGCGTATCGGGCTTCGACCCGCTTACCTACTGGGTATTGAGCGACTGGAATGCAGCATACAATGTATATCGCCATCCGCTGCTCGCCTTCTATATGTATATTCCTTACCTCATCAATATGGGGCTGATGAAACTCACAGGCTACAACTGTGCCCTTTTCATCGCGGTAGTCATCCAGATATTCTGCGGATTCTATGCCACCCTCTTCCTGAAAAGAATCTTCCGGGAGGTAATGGATCTCGACAAGGCGGCATCTCATATCCTTACCCTGCTGTTCTTCTCCTTCGGATATGTGATGGTTACCTGCATCGTGCCCGACCATTTCGTCATCTCCATGATGCTGCTCATCCTGGCACTCTACGTATCCGGTCTCAGAATGAAACATCACCATCCGCTCAAGATATGGCAGAGCGTGGTATATTTCATCCTTACAGCCGGCACATCGCTCAATAACGGATTGAAGATTTTCTTTTCTGCATTCTTCGTAAACGGAAAGGGATTCTTCCGCCCTAAGCATCTTCTCCTGGCAGCCATTCTGCCAGCAGCCCTGCTGTGGGGATTCTGCAGATGGGAATACCGCGTCTTCGTATGGCCTAACGAGATGGCACGCAAGGAACTGAAAGCCAAGAAAGCGGCTGAGAAGAAAGCCAAACAGGAACGTATGGCACAGATCAAGCATACCCGTGATTCGCTGACAAACGACTCCATCAAAAGAGGCTTGAAGATTATCTCTGCTCAGGAGATAGCCCAGAAAGCAAAGAACGACAGCATAAGGAAGGCAAAGGAACTGGCTAAGAAAGAAGCCAAAAAGAAAAGGGGTCCTAAGCAAGGTGCCCCTATCATGAAAGGTGAATTCATGAACTGGACGGATGCCACAAGCTCCCGCACACAGTCGATCATTGAAAATCTGATGGGCGAATCTATCCAGCTGCATCAGGATTATGTGCTGGAGGACGAATTGCGCCATCGCCCGATGTTCGTGAAATACCGATACGCCATCAATTATGTTGTAGAGGCAGTCATCATGCTGCTGTTTGTTGCCGGCATCTGGGCGGGCAGAAAGAGCAAGTATCTCTGGCTGGTGATGTCGTATTTCGGGCTAGATATGATGCTGCATATCGGACTCGGCTTCGGTCTCAACGAGGTATATATCATGGCGGGGCACTGGATATACGCCATTCCGATAGCCATCGGTTTCCTTCTGAAGCAAAAACGACAGCAGCCAAACCAAGAGCTGCAACTCCGACAGCAGCTCTACAGCCGCTGCCTAAAAGGCGTATTGCTCGTCCTGGGTCTGGCACTGTTGATATACAATGGTATTCTGATTATCGGATATTTCTGCTAGGAAGAGATCAAGCGTGCTTATCTCTTCCAATCATCTTGCGCCATCTGCGAGCCATCGCCTTGAAGATACTGGAGAAATTACCATATCTCAGATTCAGAAAGAGTTCTTCCAGGGAGCGTGACATCTTGATGAATGGGTGGCCCCAGGCATTGATTCTGTACACCCGCTCCTTGAAATCTACGTTTTCTACTACATATTTAGGATGTTTCAGCGGAAACTCCAGTTCATGGCGCTTCATGGTGAAGATTCTGCGATAAGCCTTCGGAGTCGTCTTCATGCTGCCCGAGAAATGGGTGGAGTCATCAGAGAGACCCAGATTATTGACCAGATTCCTGCATGGCATGATGGCAAGGCTGGAATTCAGCAGCATCGAAGCCCAGAAGATGCTTTCATAAAACTCCTTTCCACTATGGGCATGATCCCTGCACATCGGGATGAAGTCCTTACGGAGCCCACGCTGGCGAACCACCGATTCCAACTGTCGCATCGCCTGCTTATCGCGCAGAAAGGCATAGTCACCCTCCCATTTGTCCACCACACGGCGCCACGAAGCCCATCCCCAGATAGAGAAGACAGAAGTAAAGAAATAGCTGTCCTCGCAGTCGGGTGTCACCTCATCTTCATTGAATCCGGCAATCATGGCAATACGCTCATCGTGCTCGTAGCGGTCGAGCATCTCCTTGCAGAAAGGGAAGAAAGATTGTGAAGGCACATCGTCATCTTCCAGCACGATACACTTATCCACAATCGAGAAAGCCCATTTCTGTGAGAGATACTCAGATGGATCGCATCCCTGGTTCTTAGTCTGATAAGATCTGTGCACCTCACACTCCCAATCAATATTCTCATCTGATGCTATTTGCCGGCATGCCTCGATACCCGGCACATCCCGCTCACCTCTTGCTCCATCCTGATAGAGGAACAACTGGGCAGGACGAGCCTTCTTCACCTCGTCAAACACTTTCTGGAAATTGTCGGGACGATTGAAGAAAAGCATCAATACGGCGACATCAATCTTAGCAGGTTGTTTCATATATATATTACTTGTTTACAATATTAGCCAATACAAAAACTATACAGAACTTTCGCAAGCGGTTCAAGAACGGGCTGAAGATCCAAATCTACTAGCAAAGTTCAGTACCATATCTCCTGCAAAGATAACCCAAAAAGCAGACAATGCCAAATAAACCGCCACAAAAAAACAGCCGGAATGAAATATTTCCTCATTTTTCTTCCCACAATCAATTTTTTACACTAACTTTGCAGCCAAATAAGAATAAAACGATGAAGAATATTTTAAAAATCAAGAAAGAAGAAAGGATTCTTGCACTTGTTTCGATGCTGGTATTCGCCAGCTTGAATGCCGTGCTGATCCATTCCTATCCTGCAAGCTTTTTCAAAGCTGGCAAACTGGGATTTTGGAGTATTTTCTACAAGCATTTCACGGTATCCGGTTTCGATGCCTACTCGTATATCTTTCTTTCCAACGAAAAGATATACTTTGAGTTGTCACGCCATCCGCTCTTTGGCGCCCTACTCTATCCCGGAGCCTGTCTCAACGACTGGCTGATGGGCTGGACTCATCACAACTGTGCCACCTTCATCATGGCAGTGATGCTCGTCATCAGCGCCACTTTCTCTGCCGTATTCTTCTTCCGCATCTGCCGGGAGCTCATCCAGCTATGCCGGTTGGATGCCTACATTCTCACGGCATTCTTTTTCTCCTTTGCCTCCATCATGCTCACCACGATGGTACCCGATCATTTCTGCTTTTCCATGCTCTGTCTGCTGGTCAGCATCTATATGGTGGGAACCTGTATGGCGCAGGGCAAACAGCTCAAGGCATGGCAGGCTAGTCTGCTGTTCCTTACCACGGCAGGAGTATCGCTGAGCAATGGCGTAAAGACCGGCATCATGTCGCTTTTCAGTAATGGCAGAAAGGTATTCTCCCCCCGATTCTTTGCCATCGCCTTCATCCTCCCGCTCCTCATCATGGGCGGCAGCTTTTACTATCAGAACGAATACATCGTCAAGCCTCAGCAGGAAAAAGGCAAGGAGATAGAAAGAAAGCTGATGCCGAAAAGACCCGATATTGCCCAGAAGAATGCCGTTCACGATGCGTGGATGGATGCTCATCGAGGCAAATCGGTATCCGATATGCCATTCCTGAAATGGACCGATGTTTCTACCCCACGAATGGAATCCATCGTAGAAAACCTCTTTGGAGAAGGCATCCAGCTGCATCAGAAGGAACTGCTCAAAGACCTGAGCGTATCGCGCCCAACCTTTATCCGATACGATTGGGCCATCAGCTACATCTTCGAAGCATTCGTTTTCCTGCTCTTTGCAGCCGGTGTTTTCTACAGCAGACACTCCCGTCTGATGTGGATGTGCCTGAGCTGTGCGGCATTCGATGCCTTCCTGCACCTGGTGCTCGGTTTCGGTCTCAACGAGGTATATATCATGGCAGCCCACTGGATGTTCGTCATCCCATTCACCATGGGTTATGCATTCAGAGAGGCTCAACCCAAACTGGCTAATGCGATGAGAGGAGTCACTCTCTTCCTCGCCATCTACTTCTGGGCATACAATGCCACATTAATCATTACGCATTTCTTATAATCCGGGGAGAGATCCCATACGGGTCTTCCCGATAAAAATATAAAGAATATGGACTTTTACAAAGAAATCAAAGAATATAGCCAGCAGAATCTGCGGGCATGCCAACTCAAGCAGCTGGCTATTCTGGAAGAAATAGACAAAATCTGCAAGCGCCACAAGATAGAATACTGGCTGGATGGCGGTACCCTGCTCGGAGCCGTACGCCATGGCGGTTTCATACCTTGGGATGACGATATCGATATCGGTATGTCGCTGGAAGATGAAAAACGATTCGAGGAGATTGCCCCCAAAGAACTGCCCGACTGGCTCTATCTGCAGACCCCCCAATCGGATCCGGGAAGCAAGGAGCCTATCACGAAGATCCGCGACTGCAACTCTCTCTATATCGAACAGGGCGATGATTTCTGCCAGCCTTATGTAAAGGGAATCTTTGTGGATATCTTCCCTTTTGTGGATTATCCAGACATTCCCCGTTCGTGGATCAAGACCTTGACAAAGGGTATCTCCAAGAGTTATTCTATCCTGAACCACCGACACACTTACTCTCTGCGTTCCTTTGCTGAGTTCTTCTATTTCGGAGGCAAGTATTGTCTGTGCAGTGCATTATGGAAGGTAGTAGGCTTGTTCGGAAAGAAGACCCGTTATTCTGATGTTCCTTTCCTGAATGGCCGAGGCATCTCATTCGACAAGAAGGCTGTCAAGCCATTGGGTACCATCAAGTTTGAGGGCAAGGAATTTCCTGCACCATGCAATCCCGATTCCTACCTCACCGACCTCTATGGTAATTATATGAAGATTCCACCAGTAGAAAAGCGCGAGTTCCACTCGATATTCATCCTGCCAGAACTAAGGAAAAGGAGTTAAGACGTATGTCTTGTTGTTAAAAAACTACACAAAAAGCAGCACGCCCTGAAAGGGCAGAAGCTCCTAGCCCAGGGCATCGCCCTGGGGATTTATTGATGCGAGCCTGCCGCCCTGTAAGGGCAAAAGCTTTTTCAAGTACCAAGTAATATACAAAGCTTTTGCCCTTACAGGGCGTCTTGGTGACTACTATTATACCCAGGGCGATGCCCTGGGCTAGGAGCTTATGCCCTTTCAGGGCGTATTGCTTCTGGTTCTCTGGGCCTCAGCCCGTTCTTAACCCACATGCAAAAACTCAATCTATCATTTACTGCAAAGCCTGGATGGTATGAGCCAGACCATCCTTTAATAATGTAATCGGCTTCCAGCCCAGAGCTTCCAACTTATCCGTAGCAAAAACAGCCTTGGTAATAGGAGTGGTATTGCCATGACTGGCATCATCGGGAATATCAAAGACCACCTTTCTGCCAGCCAGATCAGCAACAGTTTCTGCCAAGGTTCTGATGCTTACATTCGACTCCTCATTGGCTATATTATATGCCTCGCCGTTCCCGCCCTTCAGCAGGATACAAAGCAGCGCCATCGCACAATCCACCACATAAGTCCACGAACGGAACGCCTCCCCCTTACTCTTCAGTACGATATCCTCGCCACGCAATACATTGCGGATAAACTGGGCATAGACACGATTATCATTCTCTGTAAAGAACGGACCGTAGATATGACTCGGACGGGCGATGGACACCTCAATGCCATACTGATGAGCATAGCAGATACAAAGCGTCTCGGAAGCACGTTTTGCCGAAGGATAGCACGCCCTCACCGTAGTAGGATCGATATACCCGCTATAGCTTTCTTCAAAGACACGTCCGTCGCCCTCGCCATAGACTTCTCCGGAAGATACATAGACCAATTTCTTCAAGCCGTGCTGCAGTCCAAAGCGCAGCAGATTATCCACGCCGAAGATATTAGACTTCATCACTCCCACAGGATCCTCGCTATAAAGCTGTGGACAGGCACCGCCAGCAGCATCCACGATATAATCGAAAGAGATATCCACCGACAAGGGAGCCGTAACTTCAAAAGGAAGAAAATGATAATGTCCGGAACCAAGATACGCCGAAAAGCGCCTGTTAGCCCGCTCTTCGTTACGACCCGCAGCATAAACCTGATAATCCAGTCCCTCATGCTGCATCAGCATATCAACCAGACAGCCACCAATCAATCCAGTAGCGCCCAGCACCAGGATATTCTTGCCCGAAAGCTGCTGCCATGGCAGCTCAAACGCAGCCAAAACCTCCTTTACATCTTCATTATATAGATTTGTCTGTTTCATCCTACTATCTATTTCCTTCTATTATCTATTTCAACTTATATCGGCAGAGCCTATTATCTATTTCAGCCACTCATCCTTGGTGGTATGCTTCAATGCCTTAAACAGCTCCACATCCTCCGTCTGGGTAAGCTTCAATCCGTTTTTCTCAGATCCCATCACCAGGTGCTGGTTATCCACTCCCAGCTCAGCCATCAAGGTACAGGATGCCACCGTGCCGTCAATACCCTTGGCATCAGCCTCGGCGTGCGCCTTCAGCAAAGTGCCGAGAGGATAGGTATGGGGAGTCTGGGTGCGAACCAGCCGCTCGCGTGGGATGTCGATATTCTTCACACAGTCATCCACCTTCTGCATGATAGCCTCCTTGCAGATCATACCCGTAATGGCATAACCATACTTTCTGCACTTCTCGATATTCTCGGTAATGATTCGCTCTGCCACCAGCGGGCGCACACCATCGTGTACCAATATGATATCATCCTCTGCACATCCGGCATCGCGCAAGCCCCACAAACCATTGCGGATGGAGTGCTGATTGCTGTCACCACCCTCGAAGATCCACTTCAGCTTGGTGATGTTAAACTGGTTGGCATACGCCTGCAGTACCACTTCCCATCCCTTGAGGCACACCACGCAGATGGCGTCTATCTGAGGATGGCTCTGGAAAGCCTGCATAGTATAGATGATAACAGGTATGTTATCAATCGTCATAAATTGCTTTGGGATATCCTGTCCCATACGGTTACCAACACCGCCTGCAGTCAATAATGCAATATTCATAAAGTTCGTATTTTAAGATTGTCTATTATATTGAATGTTATTATATGAGAAGATCAACGGATAGCAGAAGGCACGTATCTTTGCCATCAAGCCCCGCTGATGCTTGCTGTAGTATATTTTGTCACCATGCTTCAGACAGAGGAAGCAGAGGCAGAAGAGTGCCAGCAGATTGTGATGCAGCATATAATAGCTCATGCGATGTGCCAGCGCAAACTTCGGCTCCCGGGTATGCTCATATATATAGGTATAGAGCATCTGCCAGTTGGGCTGCTGCTGCAATCTGCGATAATTGGCGAAACCATAGAGGTAAGGCTGATAGGTAGGGCGGGCATCTACCTTCTTGCCTGCCTGCTTCAGTTCCTCATGACAGGCAGAAGCCAGATTCGTGCGATGCCAGTTCAGTGGTTCATCTACCATCACGATACCGCCGTGCAACTGGGCGCAGATGGCAAGACTCCAATCGTACATGATATTCGGCAGCCAGTATTCACTTGTCTGGATAAACTCCCGGCGGAGCAGCATGGTATGTCCGGCAAATCCGCAGAAGAGCAGCGCCTCCAGGCTGTACTGAGGATTCACAAGATGCGTATGCTCCCTGTCGGCACCACGCAGATGGGTAGAAAAACAGATGTCATGATTGCCGATGGCAGCCACCTGCTTCTCTATCTTGGTTGGAAACCAGACATCATCCTGATCGCTGAAAGCCACAAAATCGCCCGTTGCCTTCATCGCAGCCGATTTGAAGTTCTGATTGAATCCCAGATTGCTGGCATTGCGCGAGAAATGTATGATAGGAAACTTCTCGGCATAGGCTGTGCAAATCGCCACCGTATCATCCGTAGAACCATCATCCTGGATGATGATCTCCTTCAGGGGATAGGTCTGCGAGAGTATGGAATCCAACTGCTCCCTGATATATTCGGCACCATTGTAGGTGCCCATGATGATTGAAACTGTCTTATTTGTATTCATCCTTCATTCTGATTTATTCATATGAACCCATCAAGGTTACTTCTTTCCCATTTTCTTCTTCACGAAAGCCATACACTCCTTCAGGATGGCGGCACCGGCAATACGCATCACCAGATAGTACAGCACCACAGCCATCAGAATGCGGCAAAGCAGGAGCAGCCACAGATTGTGGATAGACTGCGTGGCAAAATAGGTAGCCGTCATCACCGCCAGGGCTGCCAGCGCAAACGGCAGGATATCCTTCAGGAACATCCATACCCGATAGCCTATCAGGCGACGGGAGAAATACTGCCATACGAACAGCCAGATGATGTTCAGCAGCACGTAGGCGATGACCATCGTGCGGATGCCCCAATGCCATATCAGAATCATCGTCAGAATCTGAACCACACCCAGGGCAAAGGTCACCCCAAAATAAGTACCCGACTTGCCGTTGCTCACCACCAGACTCGACATGAGCTGGCTCATCGGAATGATGGCACCACTCACGCAGAGAATCTGCAGCAGGAAGGCACTCGCCAGCCATTTTTCGGTGATAGCCAGGACGATGAACTCCCTAGCCACCATTCCAAATCCCAGCATCAGCGGGAAGGTGATGAATGCTGTGAAGCGGATCAGCTTGCGCAAGGCTTCCAACTGGCGTCCCGGCTGCTCACGAAGATCTACCAGCACAGGCTGAGCCACCGAATCCACCATTCCCTGTATCACGCTGTAAGCCTTGAAGTTCCACTGCGAAGCCTGGTTGTAATTACCCGTATCATGCGCCGTGAAGTAATGACCCAGCAGGATATTCAGCACATTGTTGTTGATATGCGTGGTGATGGTGGAAGCCAGCAGTTTGCAGCTGAACTTGAACATCCTGCGGATAGGTTCAAAATCGAACCGCAGACTCGGGCGCCACGGAGAATAATGCCAGAACAGTGCCGTATTCACGATGCTGTAAACGATGGTCTGGGTAGCCAAAGCCCAATAAGACATACCGCAAAACGCCATAATCACTCCTACCACACTCGAAAAGAGCGTGGCGATGATGCCCGACTGCGCCCTCTGCTTCACCATCATGTGCTTGAAGAGATAAGCCGACTGAGCCGTACAGAGGCTGGAGAATAACAGCGACAGGAATGCATACCGGCAAAGAGGAACCAGTGCCGGAGTATGATAATAGCCCGCTATCAGAGGGGCACAGAGAAAAAGTACCAGGTATAGAAAACCACCTACAGAGATATTAAACCAGAATACGGAGTTATAGTCATTATCTGTAGGTTCCTTGATATTCGTGATAGCCGTGATGAAGCCCGAATTCTGCAAGGCATTGGCTATCAGAGAAAAAACAGTAATCATAGCGATCATACCATAATCGCTTGGCGACAACAGTCTGCCCAGGACGATGCCGAATACCAGTCCGATAACCTGCATCGCCCCATTGTTCATGGCTCCCCAGAAGAGACCCTTTGCTGTTTTTTCCTTTAATGTTTCTGCCATTTAAATTTATTTTTTCTTACTAAAACCATGCGAACTAGCGCTTGAAGAGACTCCTCACCACAAACCAGGTATGCACCAGAACCGTGGTGACAAAGCCATAGTTGCTGCGCATCACCTCGAAACGCTCCTTGAGCGAAGCCTTGTGGTTCTGCACCGACATACCACCATCCAGATAGTTGGTGATGACTGCATGCACATTGCGCAACGGAAGATGGCGCTGCTGAGCCGCCTTCATGATGCGGATGCACCAATCCACATCTGCCGAAAGGCGATAGTGAAGATTATAATGAATCTGGCGGGCGATATCCGTGCGGGCATAAAACGACTGATGACAGACGAGCATACCCCACTTGAACGAGCGCCAGTTCAGCTTCTCGGGAGGTGAAAGACGGCGATGGCGCAGGAATCTTCCTTCGTCATTCACGATATCGGTATCTCCATAAAGCACGCCCGGCAGGTTCTCGCCCTCGCCTACGCATCCCTCCACATACTCCAGGGTATCGTCAGAAGGAAAGACATCTCCCGCATTCAGAAACACGAGATAGTCACCCGTGGCACGGTCGATGCCCTTGTTCATGGCATCATAGAGTCCCTTGTCGGGTTCCGAATACACCACGATTTCGTGGGCATTCTCTCCAGCCTTTGCCCTGTTCTGGTATGCCCGAACCATAGCCAGGGTCTTGTCCTTCGAAACACCATCTATGATCAGGTGCTCGATGTTGCAGTAAGTCTGCTTATTGACACTATCCAATGTACGCTGCAACACACGCTCAGCATTGTAGGTACAGGTTACGACGGTAAACTTAATCATATCCGGTAGTTTTTAAAGGCCATCGCCTGATTATACACCTCAACATATTTCAGCGCCACCGCATGCTGCGAATAGTTATGCATCACCTTCTGCAGGCACGCCTTCTTCAGATTCTCCTCATCGGCTTCTTCCAGCACCCAGTGGATTCCAGCCGCCAGATTCTTGGCATCGCGGTAGTTTGCCACATATCCGTTCTTCTGATGATCGATCATCTCCGGTATGCCGCCCACCTTGAATCCTACGCTCGGCACGCCGCAAGCCATCGCCTCCATGATGGTATTCGGCAGATTCTCCGACAGGGAAGGGAGCACGAAGACATCGGCAGCATTGTAGATATCTGCGATGCGCTTGTCATCACTCACATAACCGAGCGAAACGATCGGGAACGAAAGCTTGCCTTCGAACTCCTCGCTGTGTCCACCCAGTATTGCCACGCAGGTGTTCTCCCTCATCTCGGGATGCTGCTCAGCCATCAGCCGGCACGCCTCTATCAGATAATCCATGCCCTTATAAGGATTGGTGGCTCTCTGGGCGATAAAGAGGATGATGCGCTTGTCCTTCGGCAGCTGCGTGCGGAGACGGGATTCCAGCTTATCCTGCGGACAATAGACATGGGTATCTATCGGATTGGGAATCGTCTCGATGCGATGACCCGCCAGGAGTCCGCTCAACCGGGCTTCTGCTGCCAGCCATCTGCTGCAGGTAACAAAGGAAAGAGCCCCGCTGTTATACACCTTCTGCTTCTTCTTCCATATCTTAGCCGACAGATCGTTCTTTCCCCCGTTTCCCGGCAGATACTTGCAGTTGCCGCAGCCATTGTTGTAATGATGGCAACCCAGGGTGAGATGACAGATGGATGAAGCCGGCCAGATGTCGTGCATAGTCCATACCACCGGTTTTCCGCTGCTGATGATCTTTCGGATGGTCTTCAACGAAAGCATGCCCTGGTTGACCCAGTGCAGATGGATGATGTCAGCCTCCTTGAACTCCGGCAGGGAAGTGATGTCATATCCCGCATTGGCGATATCGAGTGCAAAGAGATTCTTCTTGGAAAAATGAAGGCGGCAGAAGATGCACCAGCGCTCCCACAGGAAATTCCACTGCATCCTGAGCGAGCGTGGCAACCCTACCACGGTAATATCATCGGTCACCTTATCGCGCACCAGCATCTTAGCCTTAACACCATTGTTGTTAAGGGCATCCATCAGGCGGTTGGCAGCTACAGCAGCTCCACCCGCCTTCTCACTTGTATTTACTATGAGTACTCTCATGATTATCCTTTTAATTCTGCTTGCAAAGATAATGTAAAAATTTGAGTTAGCGAAGAAAAAGAAAGACTTTCTGAGATAAAGAGAATGTTTTTTATGAAATGATGGGAATGGATATAATAAAACATGCCACAACTCTCAACGAGCTGTGGCATGCACTATGTTTAACTTAAAAATTCTAATCAAAATAGTCTCACGACCTTCTCAATTATCTGTTAAACAATCTACCTTAAAACCTAATAACTAAAAACCTAAATCTATTACTACTAACCTAAACAATCTATTAACCTTTTGACGCTGCAAAGATAGTACTTTTTCTACAAATCTCCAAATAATTCGGCAAAAAAAGTATTATTTTTGAGATTTTTTGATATAAATCAACGAATTATTAGAAAATTCATCAAAAACTAACGAGTTTTTAACCCTCATTAAGCCTTTTCTATCAATACTGTAGCGTAAGCTGAGATTCCTTCCATTCTTCCGGTAAAGCCCAACTTCTCTGTGGTTGTAGCCTTGATGGAGATCTGGTCTTCCTCTACACCCATCACTTTTGCCAGGCATTCCTTCATGGCAGGAACATGCGGATTGAGCTTCGGACGCTCTGCACAGACCGTTGCATCGATGTTGCCCAGGGTATATCCCTTGGTGGCAATCAGGTCCATCGTCTTCTTGAGCAGAATCTTGGAATCCACATTGAGGGTCTCTGCTGCCGTATCAGGGAAATGATAACCGATATCACGCATATTGGCTGCACCCAGCAGGGCATCGCAAATGGCGTGAATCAACACGTCGGCATCACTATGGCCGAGCAAACCCAACTCATAATCTATCTTGATACCACCCAGCCACAAGTCACGGTTCTCTACCAGCTTGTGAACATCGTATCCAAATCCTACACGAATATTCATAATCTTATATTTATGATTAAAGTTATTAATATGTTTATATTTTCTATTCTGTCTGCCTATCGCTTGAACAGGTCTTTCAATCCGTCCATATCGAACGCCAGCGTAAAGCGCAGGGTCTGGTCGAGCGGATTGCTCTTGGCGGTGGCTACCACATAGGAAGCATCGAGCGAGAAGACATTCATCTTGAAGCCGGCTCCCACCGTGAAGTACTTGCGGTTGCCCTTGCTCTGGCTCTCGTGATGATAACCGGCACGCAGGGCAAACTTGTCATTATATACATACTCGGCACCTACGCCATAGTTGATTTCCTCCAGCTCTTCCTTGAATCCGCCTGGGGCATCGCTGAAGCTCTTGAAGATGCCGCTGATGCCCGAAATATCGTTGTATTCGCGATGCACACGGTCTTCATACTCCGAGTTATCCTCTCCCTCCTTCTGAGCAGGAACCGTAGGTACGAGATACTTGTTGGCATCTGCGGCTATGGTAAAGCGGTTGTACTCGTCGATAGGAATCATCAGTGAGGCTCCCAGACGCAGATTGGTAGGCAGGAACTCGCCATACTCCTTACCGCTGAAGGTAATCTTGCTGCCGATATTCGAAATGTTCAGACCTACGCCCAACTGGCACTCTCGCGGTCCGATATTGACATAGTTCTGATAATAGGCTGCGATATCTGCCGCAAAAGCCGAGGCTGGCGAATTTTCCTCCTGATAGTCGAAGCGCAGGTCGGAATAGATCCAGCGGATGGCTGCCGCCAGGGAGAATTTCTCGCTGAGCATCAGAGAGTAAGCCACATCGATCGACATCTCATAGGGATTGATGGTCATCGCATTGTCGTTTTCTCCCGGCTCAGAAAGAAACACCTCACCCATGTTGAAGTAACGGAGCGAAGCGGATACGGCACTGTAATCGCCTATGCGGTAATAGCCCGAGAGATAGGCGAGATTCATGTCGTTGACCAGCGAGCGGAGCCATGGAGTGAAGTTCAGCGCCACGCCCGCCCTGGAGATGTTGAAGGGATACTTTGCCGGATTCCAATACTGCGAGTTGACATCCGGATCGGTTGCCGCACCCACATCACCCAGACCTCCGCCACGGGCATCGGGCGCTATGGTCTGAGAGATGACGGCATAGTTTACCGGATTGAAAAGACTCTCCTTGGTATCTCCCTCTCCGTTCTGCGCCGATGCCGTCAGCGCCCATACCGAGAGGAAACCGGTTGCGAATATCTTGACGATTCTATTCATACTACATTATTTTATATGATGATATTTTCTATTTTATAATGATCAGTTTCCGGGTCTTGGAGGCATAGCTGCTGCCATCCGATGAAACCTTGACCCGATACAGATAGATGCCCGTACCCAGAGGGCGACCGCCATCTACCGATAGATCCCACTTCACGGTATAGACCTCCGAAGCCGGTACTCCGCTCTCGGCATGGCGCCAGAGCTGTCTGCCCGAAGTATCATAGAGTTCGATCACCACATCCATCCGGCTCTCCGTCCTGTCGTGAGAAACGATGAAGGTGGTGCTGCTGCGGGCTGGATTCTCCGTCACGCCCACATCGAAGAGCGATGGAGCCAGACCGCTTACCACATTGAAGTGGAGGGTGGTGGTAGAACTGTTGTTCTGGATATCCCATGCCGTGAAGGTAAGCTGATGCCTGCCTGCCGGGAGTTCCGGAATGCTGTAGCAGGTGGAACCGCTGGTATAGGTTCCGAAATCATACGAGAAATAATCGTTGAGATTGTAGGTCTTCGACTGATCTCCGTCTATCACCAGCTTCAGGTCATGGCCGAGTCCGCTTCCTGCGGCATTGATTCCGTCCTTGTCTGATATCCTTGCCACGAAATAAGGGGTGGTATTCACATTGCCGCCATCCACGAAGGTAGGCGAGTTCAGATAGCAGAATACCGACGGACCGATGGAGTCATTTCCTGCCACCACGCTGCCGCCCACCTTGAACCGTGCACTTTCTCCATTCGCCCGCAGCGCCTTGTCGTTGCTGACGGCATAGAGATTCATCAGTCCGGTATCACCCGAATAATTGATATCCTTAGGTACGGCAAAGCTGAAGGCGAACTTTCCGCCGGATACGCTGTCAGCACCCTGATAGAGCGTCTTCTGCCGGTCGTAATACTGGAAGGCTGTGGAGGCTCCGTCGGCAGTGGCATCATTCAGCTTGCAGGTAACCAGTTCCCTGGAATCCCTTACCGTAGCCGTCACTACCCCCTGGAAATCCACATCCGTCTCTACATGTCCCGCAATCCTGGCTATATCTCCGGCTCTCAGCAGCGGAACCGTATCGGTGCGCTGGCAGGAGATGCCGTTGATGGAATCCACCACCACCTTCATCATCGGCAGGTTGAGCGAGAGGGCAGGATCTCCGAGCAGGGCATACTGCAGATGGTTTTCCGAGCGGTCTATCTCGCCCGCCATCACATTGCCCAGCATCACGTCGTTCTGTGCCAGCCGGTGTGCCTCGCCTATCGCAAGCGGTTTGCCGTCTTCCCGGCTCAGCACCCTGCGCAGGAAGGCGCGGTTCATATACTTGTTCTGCTGGGCAAACACGGTACGCGTGGTACCGTAGAATGCCACAGCTCCACCTTTTTCATTCAGCAGGGCTGCCTCGCCGATGGTAGATTTCGTACCGTCATAAGGCATGATGTCGCAGGATGCCGTCACCCACAGCGGCAGATTCTCGTTTCTGAACGATTCGAAATCCGTAATCTTGAGCACGTTTTCATGCGAAATCTGGGTCTCGCTTCCATGCCCGGCATAATCCATCACCAGGGCACCATTAGCCTGCTGCTGTTTGATGATACTGGCAACTTCGGGATAGGTATTTCCCGTTGAGGAGGTCTGTCGGGTATAGGCATCCCACATCACCTTTCTGATGAGATAGCCCGGATAGAGCGAGGCGATATCGTCTGCCACCTCGTTGGCATCCGCCATGTGGAGATTCTCGTTGCCGTCATCTCCCATGAACATCAGGGTGTTCTGCCAGGCTCCGGCATTGGCGTTCTTCTTGTAGCTGATGGTCTTGTCCACCAGTATCCTGGCTTCCTGCGCCGTGGTCACCGGGAATCGTCCTACCGCCACATCCTGCAGTTCGGTTTTCGGATCGGCTCCCTTTCCTTCGCCGATGATTCCCAGCCAGCTGTCGCTCACGTAGCAGGTGGTCTTGCTGAACGAGTCATCGCTCTCATGACAGAGCAGGTAATCATCCGGATTCAGCAGCCTGCAATCTGCCGTGAGCATCCGGTTGTCCCATACGCAGTCGCCGAAGAGCAGCAGATACTTGGGCATGTCAGCAGCCGTAGCCGCCCTGTCGCTCAGCATCCTTAGATAGCGGCGGTAGGCATTGGCATCGGGGGTACCGCTGGAGAATTCATTATAGAGTTCATCGGCGGGCACGATATTCACGCGCAGCCCGTCGTGGGTTTCGTGGAATTCCTTGAGCCGCTGTGCCTGCTTGAGCAGTTTCTGCGAGGTTGGGATGATGATTACCATGTCGGCAGCCCCGTCGGCATGGTGATCCTGCGGAGTGATGCCATACACATACTCGGCTGCAGGAATCTGACTTCCGAAACCGGCAAAGGGCGCAGGCTGCTCCCAGGTTACGGCCACATAATCCAGATGAACCGGTCCACCGCTGAGTGGCTGTATCTCGATGGTATCCTTCTCCCCGAAATCCTGAAGCGGATAGGTGGCGCTCCTTTCCACGCCTACCGTATAGGCACTGCTGCTGGTATTGGTAGGAAGATAGAGGCTCAGGGTTCCCAGTTTCTGCTGGTTCTTCCTGATCTGCACCTGGGTGTTGGTACCGGCGGTAGCAGCCACCACCAGTTTTCCACGGCTGTATCCGGTAGGATTGGTGATGACCACCTTCTGGGTATCGCCCACCTTGACGGCTGTAGGATGGAAGAGATTCCTTCCACCCTGCATCCAGCTGAACCCATCTACTTCATAAAGAGAATGATAATCTTCCGGCATCGGATGGCAGGAAGATACGAAAGAGGCAGAATCTGCCCAGAGACTCGGCGACTCATCGCTCTGGGTGATGAAATAATAGCCATAGTCTGAATAGGGATTGCGGGTACGCACCGTAGCCGTCGGGCTGCTCCAGCTCACCGCACCGCGGGCATAGAAATAATGTCTGCCATCCACTACATACTGCGGCACTTCCTTCAGGTCGTCCGTCTCCCGGATATCCTGGGCATAGAGCGCTTCGTTCTGGAGATTTCCTCCATAACCGTAGATCTTCACCTTGCTGATATCCGAAAAACCGGCACGGCGCACCACGTCGGCAGTCAACTGATGAATACCCGTTTCGCTCACCCTGATCTTGGTCCATTTTCCGCTTGCCAGCACAGAATGGTCGGCATAGGCGGGAGAAGAATTCTCCCCCGCGCGGGTCTGCAGCCGGGCTTCCTGCTGCGAATGTTTCAGCAGATGCAACTGGCTCTGCGAACGTTTCAGCGGCTTCGCCTGGATATCCAGCATGAAGCTCACCAGCGCCTGGTATCTGTGCTCCCTGAAAACGAGAGGAGAAAAGGAAATCACCAGCAAGCCTTGTTTCCGGCATTCGGTTACCTGCTGGCAGATGGCCACCTGCTCAGGGAGAGCAGCGCCCGAAAGCCGGTTGTAATGAGAAATATCGGTAGCAGGCATATCCACATACTCCGGATATTTCACTGTTACCGTATAGATAGAATCCTGATAATCACCCTGCAAAGGCAAAGAATATACGAATTGAGGCAATATGGAGTCCACCTTCACCTCCTGCGAGGTAAGGTTGAAGAATCTCTGTGCCGCAGCAGGCAGCGCCATCAGCACCAGCACTGCCATGATACAGAGGTATTGCCATATTCTACTCTTATTCATATATTCTTTTATTCTTTATTTACACATAAAGTCGAGCACCTTTCTATCTTCGAGATAGCCCTCCAGATGGTCGTCGATCTTCACCGGACCGCATCCTGTAGGACAACCCGTATAGAGCAGGTCTCCAGTCTTGAGCGTAAAATACTGGCTGATGTAGGAGATGATTTCATCCACCTTGTAGAGCATATCGCTCGAACAGCCTTCCTGTACGTTCTCGCCGTTGATGTTGAGATGGAAGTGGATAGCCTGGATGTCGCGGAACTTCTGGATATCTACCCATTCGCCGATAGCGGCAGAACCGTCGAATCCCTTGGCAAGCTCCCATGGCTGACCCGCCTCTCTCAGCTTCTTCTGCATCTCGCGTGCGGTAAAGTCGATGCCCACGGTCACCGCATCATAATAGCGGTGGGCGAAACGCTGCGGAATGGTCTTGCCCAACTTGCAGATGCGCACCACCAGTTCGGTCTCATACTCTATTCTTCCCAGATGATCCGGGATGAAGAAAGGCTTGCCGTTGTTGAGCAGTGCAGAATCAGCCTTGGTAAAAATAACAGGACGCTCTGGTTTAGATAACGTACCATGCAGCGATTTATTGTGTTCGGTATAGTTCATACCGATAGCAAATATCTTCATAACCCCAAAAATATATATAAAAAAGAAATGGGAGTTAGAAGCAAAGCTAAGCTTTAACTCCATAACTCCCGGATATTCTAATTTAACTATAAGTCAAATTAATGCTTGCTTTCGAGTAATGATTACTCAGCAGCAAGAGTAAAGCGCTGGTAAGCAACGATCTTGAGATCCTTGCTCTGAGAAGCGAGGTACTGAGCAACAGTCTGCTTGTCACCATCACCGAACTGGAACTCCTGGTCAACGAGGCAGTTCTCCTTGAAGAACTTAGCCAGACGACCATTAGCGATGTTCTGGATCATAGTTGGGTTCAAAGAAGCAGCCTTCTCCTCACCTACAGTCTTCTTGATGTTGCGAGCCTCCTCAGCCTGCTCAGGAGTCAACCAACCCTTCTTGGTGTTGCTCTCGATGTGATCCTCAGAGTCAACGTGAGCTGGGTTGATGCCAGCCTTCTTCAAAGCTGCGTTCACTGCCTTCTCTACGAGCTCCTCCTTAGTCTTGGCAACAGCAACCTCGAGCTCAGTCTTCTTTGTCTCCTCAGAAACAGAAGACTCGTCGAGAGCTACAGGGCGCATAGCAGCTACCTGCATAGCTACCTTGTGACCAGCCTCCGCGTTGTTCTCGTTGAGCTGAACCATAGTACAGAGAGTGTGCTTGTTCATGTGGTCGTAAACCTCGATGTTGTCACCCTCGAGAACGCAGTAGCCGTCGAGCTCCATCTTCTCACCGGTGATACCAGAACGCTGTGTAACAGCAGCCTGAGCATCAGACTCGCCAACCTTCAAAGCCTTCACCTCGTCGAGAGTGTGAGCCTTTGCAGCGATAGCAGCGTCGAGGATGTCAGATGTCAACTTGATGAAGTCAGCACCGTTAGCTACGAAGTCAGTCTCACACTTCAGAGCGATGATAGCAGCGAAATCGTTAACCTTCTTAACGAGAACGCAACCGTTAGAAGTCTCACGGTCAGAACGCTTTGCAGCGATAGCGAGACCACGCTCACGGAGCAACTCCTTTGCCTTATCGAAATCACCTTCAGCCTCTGTGAGTGCCTTCTTAACGTCAGCAAGACCAGCACCAGTCATAGCGCGAAGTTTCTTGATATCTTCAATTGAAACAGCCATAATATTTTTCTAATATTAAAAGTTAATAATAATCTTTGCTTGAAAAGAACTAAAGCCATCGAATCATAAAACAGAATCAATGGCTCCAGTATATTTTTGTTTGCCTAATTACTCAGCCTCGTCCTTGCGAGCAGCCTTCTTCTTAGGCTGATCCTTCTGCTCTGCAGCAGCCTTGTCGTCAGCCTTCTCAGCCTTACGCTCCTCAAGACCCTCAGCGATAGCACCGCAAACTGCAGAGAGGATAGCCTCTACTGAGTCCTTAGCGTCATCGTTAGCTGGGATAACGTAGTCGATATTCTTTGGATCTGAGTTGGTATCAACGATACCGAACACAGGGATACCAAGACGGTTAGCCTCCTTAACAGCGATGTGCTCCTTCATTACGTCAACTACGAAGAGTGCGCTTGGGAGACGTGTCAAGTCAGCGATAGAACCGAGGTTCTTCTCCAACTTAGCACGCTGGCGGCTGATCTGCAGCAACTCGCGCTTTGAGAGGTTAGAGAATGTACCATCGTTCAACAGCTTGTCGATGTTTGTCATTTTCTTAACTGCCTTACGGATTGTAGGGAAGTTGGTAAGCATACCACCAGCCCAACGCTCGTTTACGTATGGCATATTGATAGAAGCTGCCTTCTCGGCAACTGCATCCTTAGCTTGTTTTTTAGTAGCGACAAACAGGATCTTCTTACCTGTCTTGGCGATTTCCTTGAGGGCCTCAGCAGCCTCGTCAACCTTAGCAACAGTCTTGTTGAGGTCGATAATATGAATACCGTTACGCTCCATGAAGATGTAAGGAGCCATTGCTGGGTTCCACTTGCGACGGAGGTGTCCGAAGTGGCAACCTGCCTGAAGTAACTGGTCAAAATTTGTTCTTGACATTGTCTTTTCTTGTTTAAATGTTGTTTACTTTCTTTTGAATCTAACGTTAGATCAGTCGATGAGTAGTCCCCGATTAATGGAATCTCACCGATTTAGATACTAAACTTTTTAGCTCAGCTATAATAATCTGAATATATATATAAATATATGTATAAGATTAACGCTTGCTGAACTGGAAGCGACGACGAGCCTTTGGCTGACCTGGCTTCTTACGCTCTACAGCACGTGAGTCACGTGTCATGAAGCCTGCATCCTTCAATGCCTTCTTATCGTTAGCGTCGATCTTAACGAGTGCGCGAGCGATAGCGAGGCGGAGAGCCTGGCTCTGACCGGTGAAACCACCACCGTCGAGGTTTGCCTTAATATCATACTTACCCTCAGCCTCGAGCAACTGCAATGGCTGCTTTACTACATAGCGAAGGATTGCTGATGGGAAATATGTCTCAATATCTTTCTTGTTGATTGTGATCTTACCTGTACCCTCTGAGAGGTATACGCGAGCTACAGCGCTCTTACGGCGACCAATTGCATTAATTACTTCCATTCTACCTTAATTATTTATACTGGTTAATATCAATTGCCTTTGGCTGCTGAGCCTCATGCTTGTGCTCTGTGCCATCGTAAATGAAGAGGTTGTCCATCAAAGAGCGACCGAGAGGGCCCTTTGGCAACATACCCTTAACTGCGTGACGGAGGATCTTGTCCATTCCATCAGGACGCTTACGCAACTCAGCTGGAGTATTGAAGCGCTGACCACCAGGGTAACCAGTGTAACGTGTGTAAACCTTATCAGTCTCCTTCTTGCCAGAGAATACAGCCTTAGCTGCGTTGATAATGATTACGTTGTCACCACAATCTACGTGTGGAGTGAAAGTTGGCTTGTACTTACCACGAAGCAACTTAGCAACCTTTGAGCAAAGGCGACCTACTACCTGGTCTGTTGCATCGATTACAACCCACTCTTTCTTAGCTGTCTCCTTATTAACAGAGATAGTCTTGAAACTTAATGTGTCCATTTTAAAATTTAAATTTACTACTAAAAAACGTTTTAATCTTTTCTTACTCACTTAATTTTCGGATAGGTGATTCACTAACCGCAAATCCCGGCCACAGGATGTGCTATTAACACACCATACCCAGGGGACTCTAAGTGTATCCCCGAAATAATCGGACTGCAAAATTACACATTTTTATTTGATTATGTGTAAGTTACGAGCCGCAGCCCCTATCTTTTATAATAATTTAACTTAGTTTGTCGTGTTTTGTTATTTCCATCCGTTTTTATGGCTTTTTGCATTTCCCAAGCATCTCCTATATATAATCAAGCTTCTGCTATATATAAAAAGCTTCTTCTATATATAAAAAGCTTCTTCTATATATAATAAGGTGTAAGGTTCGCAGTGAGCCCCACACGCCCTGAAAGGGCAGAAGCTCCTAGCCCAGGGCATCGCCCTGGGTATAACGGCAGTCAGCAAGACGCCCTGTAAGGGCAAAAGCTTTCAGACACAAGGCATAAAAACAGCAATGGGATTTCGATACCCCTATCGAAACCCCATTGTTATTCTTGTATAAGTAAAAGATGATGAAAGCGTTTCACAACGCCGTTTTATTTTTTCTGGTGCAAAGGTACAACAAAAACCGTATGCTAGGGGGTAATTTTTAGCATATATGGGGGTAAAATCTATTTTTTCAGCATATATCAAGTCAAAATTACCCCCCCTAAACGTTTTTTACTACCTAACTCATCTTTTTTCAAGGTCAAAATCTAAAGAAAAAGAACTTAAAAATACGATTACTACCATACCAATGAAACTATTTCGGGGATAGGAATGAAACTATCCCCGGCTACCAATGAAACTATTCCCAGGAATATCTATGAAACTATCCAGGAATATCTATGAAACTATCCCTTCATCAGATGACGGTAATCCAGATACCTTCCCCTTGATTCTCCGCTGCCTGAATGCGATTCATCAGACGATGGAGCCAGATACGGGAGTTCACCACCATTCCCTTTACCCGGTTCTCGCCCACCAGAATGCAGCCCTGGGTATCGTCGGGATAGTTGCCGGCATGGATGCGGATGCCCTCGAAACCGGGAACACCCTGCACATACGGCAACCACTTTTTGAATCGGGGCGACTTGGTGATAAGCACACGATACGAACCCTCGGGGATGGCGGTATGGCCCGGAATCTTTCTCGCCACCTTGCCGCTCTCTCGGCTGAAACGGGCATTCTCCTCCTCCGGCTTCAGCTCCACGCCCTTCAGGTTGCGCCAGGTTGGCTCCAGGGTGTCACAGAAGTAGCTCTCCTTAGACAACTTCTCCAAATCGAAACGATGTTCGAAACTGCGTTTGTCACCGGCAGTCATGCCGCTAAGCACCTTGCGCTTCACATCACCATCAGCCAACAGATAAAGTCGGCCGATGGTATAAGTATTCTTCTTAGCTATACGCTCTAAAACTATTTCCATAAGTAAATCAAAATAAATTAAAGTTTAGAAATTAAGATAATTCCTGCCCATCACATCTGTATTTCAGCTTCGTAAAACTGTGATAACTGTTACTGTGATAGTTCTCGCTGCCACGTTTCACGTATTTTCTATACACCCAGGTAGAAAGCAGATGCGCCGTCCCCTCTTCCGAGAGTCCCAGGGCTGCACGAGCCTCCACCACCTGCTGCTCGGTAAACGTATCCGGCAACGACTGCAGGAGATTGGAAGGACCACGCTTGTTGGAATGCTCGCCCACATTGTTCGCCTTCTGGATGTCCTCCTCGAAGAAACGCATCTTGCACCACAGGTCGTAGCGCTCACTCCAGCGGATGAAATCCTCTATTTCCGGCTCCCATCTGCAGCCGTTGGCAACATAGAGCACGCACGCCTTGAGATAGGCTATCACGTTGGCACGGAACGTGAAGTTCTCATAGATTCTGTTCTGGGTAACCTGAGAAAAATCCGCATTCTCCTCACTCAGGATCTCAGCCAAGCGATAAGCCTCGGGGCAATCTATTAAACCGGTAGCCATACAGAGGTTCTCGATATAGGGCTTCAGCTCCTTGCGAAACTGATCATCGTAGGTGCCATACACCGGAATCTTATCGCCGATTTCTCTTTCGGGAATGGTACAAAAGTTGATTCGGCTCAGCGGACCGTCGGTCAGCACCTTGGAGAAATAACGCTGTCCCTTCTGGATGGTGGTAGAGGCATTCCAGTTGAAACGGACGGTTACTCGCTCGGTGACGCTTTGGGTTCCCACTCGTGTTTGTCCATATTGATTACCTGGGTCAAAGGCGAGGCACATGATACGGAAATGCTGGTTGCCGATACCTTTCAGGGCATCAAACTGGTCAATCTCGTTGAGCGAAGTATAGAGGAAGTGTCCTTTGGCTTCTGCCGTACGCATCACGAAGGCAGGGTTGGTCATATCTGCATCTATCTCCTGTATAATGAGATTATCGGGTCTCTTGCGCTTATCCTTGTTGGCACCCTTGCGCATCATTTCCTCCTTCCACTCCTTCTCACGCTTCAGGTTTTCCTGGTCACGCTTACGGATATCCTCCATAATCATCGAAATCGGCATCTGTACACAACTTTTACCTGCGCCCGTGCCTGCAAGGAGACAGGTCATCAGGGTGGCTTCGTGCTCCACGTTGTCGATATATCTGAATCTGGTATTCCAGAGATGGGTAGCCAGCGGAGGGAAAATGGCGTGCGCCACAGCCGGCTGATAGATCTCCGGAGTCTTCGAGATCAGCAGTTCCACCAGCTTCGGCAGCTTCCCCGGCATAGGAGGTGGAGGCGGATAAGAGGCGTTACTACTTTGAGCATTGAGATTTGAACCCGCCAGGCGTTCCGGGGATTTGCAATCCCCGGCAAGCAAGCTATAACCATTTTGTCCAGCAAGAAAGTCCCCCGCCAGGTGTCCCGGGGATTTGCAATCCCCGGCAAGCAAGCTTTTAGCAGCCTGTTCCGCCAAGGCATTCACTCGAATCACATCCCTAGAAAACGGCTTGGAGCTATCCCCATATTTCGAATAAAAATCATGAATCAGCTGATGGCAGTCATTCTCCTGATAATAGCTCGGCATTCTCTTCGCCACCACCTTCATCAGCTCCTTCTCGCTCATCACACGAGAAGCGCCAGCGCTCATAATGGCGAGCAGGGAGGAATGTCTTGATCCCACGGTATCAATATTCATCCCCTTCAGTCCCGCGGATTCCTGAAAGAGGTCGAAGGCTATGAGATTCTTGGCATCAACTTGCCCTGCTTCTTGGGCTGCCAGTCCGCCAGTTTTCTGAGCATTTCCAGAATGGCTGATATCAGCATCATCAGCACGATGGCTATTACCAGGTTGGGCAGGCTGAATAGCAGCGCCAGAAGAAACAGCAGAATGGCTGTCAGTGCCCTGAAATCGAGTGTCTTGAACATTGTCTTTACTTTGAACTTTGAGATTTGAACTTTGAACTTTATGATAACTATCCTGCAGATAAGCAGACTCATCCCCCTGTCCATATCGACCTTGTGTCGATGTTCCGTTTAAATTCCGTGCGTAATCCGAGGAAGAGTCAGAAGCAGGAATGTTTCCGTTTTTTCCGCGTAATTCCGATGAAGAAAAAGATGGCGTCCCCTTACCATCAATCGTAAGCCCACGCTTAAGAAAAGCCTCTCTGCGGGCTTGAATCTCCTCATCCGGCAGAACCCCATACCACTCCTTCGAGCGGTAAATCTCCGAGTCCTTATCCGTGATAAAGATGATTCTCTCCGGCGTGATGCAGCTCTTGTCGTAGGGAATCCCAGCCGCCTCGCAATACGCCTTCTGCGTCTCTTCAATCGTCATACCCATCGGCATACGGATATCGATATGCAGCTTCTTTCTAGCCGAATATTCCAGATGCAGCAGTTTCCCCTTCCAAATCGTGTTACTGCAGTTCAGCTCACGAGCCTTCTCCAGTGCAGCATCCACATACTCCACATCATCCACATCAATAGTCGTCTGAAAGAGGAAGCTTTCAGGCACCGCATCCTCACTAGAGCGGTGATTATTCCTGAACTTAGAATAATGAATGGCACGGATAGGCAGCTGTCTTTTCAGCCCCTCCTTCGCCTTCTTCACCGCCTTTTCATCACCAGCATCTACGCCGGGAATCGCCTTCTCCCCACGTATCTGCGCAATCACACCCTTCAGCCACGGCTGTGCTATCAGGGTATCATAGACATACAGGGGCTGGGAAGAATTCAATCTTCCCATATTACCCTTGCGTGCCGGATTTAAAGCCATTACCTGTTGCTTTATCGCCATATTTCCATTTTTAATGATTATCCCAAATTCTTCACCTCATACAGTTCAGCAAGCTCCCAGAATCTGTGGGCCAGATCATGGATAAACTTCCTGCCCTTCTCGGTCCATACGAGATAGGTATGCGTTACCGCCTTGCCCATCTTCTCCTTTCTGCCATCGCATTTCGGATCCAGGAAGGCATTGTATCGGGTGCGGCTCTTCGCCAATCCCATGTGCGCATACTCCGCATAGAGCATGTACTGCCCACTCTGGTAATACTGGATATGCAGGGCACAGAGCGAGCGGTTCAGCTCCTGCGCCGTAACCCCCAGCTCCTTCGCCACCTGGGTGGTGGTGAAGCACGAAACGGAATCCAAGACATTATCCGAGTAGATAGCCTTCGGCATCAGCCCATCCACCTGGTGCTCCAGATGAATGATGTTCTCACCCTTTCGGGCGATATTCACCACCTGCTCATCCACCACGCCATTCAGTCTGCGGATTTCCACATCCTGCTCACCGATGAGTTTCTTCTGCTGAGCCAGCATCACCTTGTTCTTTTCGAGCTGAGTTCTGCTTTCCGCCAACTGGATTCTGCTCTCCTCAAGCAGTTTTCTCTGCTGCTCCAGCAGTTCCTCCTTCTTCTTCAGGGTAGCGCGGAGAATCTCCTCGGCATTGCGAATCGTCTCCTCCTCGCTCTCCCCCTCCTTCATCGGGATATAACCGCCCGTCTTGCGAATCTGCGGCAGCACCACCGAGGTAACCCAATCCTTGAACTTCACCGCCGAAGCCAGTTTCGAACCGAGCACCAGAGCATAGAAGCCGCTCTCGTTAACGAAGATCATCTGGACAACCTGCATCTTACCTTCGCAAACACCAAAGCGGTTTTTAGCAAGTCTAGCAACATAGCGTTTTGCTACATCGCTAGACCTAACATGCTGGTTCACAGCGCAAGACGAATTCTTATATCCCAGCACATCACACAAATCCTTAGCACAGAACCAAGGCTCGCCATTCTCATCAGTAGCCGTGCGAACCATTCCGAACTCCGGATTTTCAAAAACAGCCACCTGTGCAGCCTGCTTCTTGTTGGCTTCCTTCTTGTCAGCCACCTTCTTACCAGTCTGCACACACTTCTTGGCAGAGCCGGCATTCTTGCCATCCTCCGCCTTCTGAATTTTTGAATTCATCATAAGCAAAAAAAATTAAGTAAATATATAAAAGGTACCCGACGGATACCTTTGCAAAAATACACGCTAAAAGTTTCCACACATATTTTATCTTTATCAGGATGCAAAACAAAAAAAGCTAATAAAAATGTATCAACCTTGTCAAAGACCGATGGGCTGATACGCTGCGCCACTTACAACATGGCAGGAAACCTATCCCAGCGACCTGGCGATAGAAAACGCAAAAGCCCCAGACCTCAGAACCGGTATCGTTCTGAAATCTGGGGCAAATGTACGGCGATATTTTGGATCTTACCTGCTGCCCGACTGGTGCCATAGCAGCAGGTAGCACCAGAAAAAATCGTAAAAACTACGATAAAAAACCTCTATCAGCCAAAAATCGGCTTGATTTTCTCTTCAAAGGCCTGAATCTTCAGCGTACTTTCAGCCTTGTCTCTACCAGTCTTCAGCGAATGACTGTCGAGATGCCAGAAACCACCCATAATCTTCCAGACACGGGTAATACCCAGCTTGAAAGCTATCTGGTATGCCAAATATCCCTTCTTCGTCCAAGAAAGATGATCAGGCTGATAGTTATCGTCCAGCACCTGGATATCACGGAGTTGATTCAGCACGCGACGTCCTTTCTCCGAAAACAGCAACTTATACTCAGGATCATCTGCAACTTGAGCGTTGTTTCCCTTAAAACCTTCAGAAGACTTATTATCATTTACTGCGTCTTCCTTTTCACTCATAGCTTCAATTTCATCTTCTGAAGCTACCTCAATCTTCCGCTGCGAAAGCTCCGCAATCGCAGTCAGCATTTTTAAAACCTGGTTTACGGCATTCTCATCGACTACCAGAACCAGTCTTTTTAATCTTGCCATATTTTTTTGTTTATGGCAGAAAACCATTTGTAGAGAAGTACTTCTTTAGAAGATTTTTCTACCTTGTTCTATATTTACCACTACAATGGTGGAATTATTCTTCATCTCTAATATCCTGATTTGCATGTGTTTTACCTATTTTCAAATACAGTAATTAATACCTATATCATTCCCCTTCACAGGGGTATAAAATGCGAACAACCCACCTCCGATAAGCGTTGAGCTCGTCAGAGGCGGGTTGCCGTTTTCTTTATAACTGCAAAGATAATAAAAAAAACTGAACCCCCAAAAGATTTTCCGAAAAATCTATAAAAAAATCCACATGGATACTTTAGCAGAACTTTTTGCCCATGTTCTAACTATTTTTTTGTACTTTTGCAGCGTATGCCTGTTGCGTGCATTTCAAACGTTATAAGTCTCACAATCGGTACAAATGGAATATTCCTTATGCATGTAAAACCTATTAATACTTCATTCAATTGGGGCAACGGTGTTGCCCCAATTTGATATGGACTATATGCCTTATAGAAAAATCTGCATCTCTTTAAGGTATCAACAGTCCATCCGTTTCCATAATCAGTTCGGCAAGCGTATGCTCTTCCTCTTCGCCACCTTGTTTCATCCAAGTGATGTCGAACGAAGTCGTGTCACGAGCGGTAAGCTCCTCAACAGGGGAAGGAGGAGATTCAACTTTCCCATGAAAATAATCTCCAAAAATCGTGGTGTTTTCAAATAAAAGTTGTAGCTTTGCGGTTGAATTAAAATATAAACAACATGGCAAAGGATATTTTATTTACAAGAGAAACTTTCTTGGCGGCAATGCGTCGTGAAAAGAAGCGTAAGCAAGAATGGGAGGAAAAAATGAATAAGAAATTGGATGATTTGCAAGAAAAAATTAAGCTTGCAAATGATTCTCATATCTATGATTTGGCTTAGTTATGCAAACCTTAGACATAAGCCAAATCAATATTCTTGCGCCATATCCTGTATGGTATGAAGGAGAGGAAATCCTATTTAAGACAGATTACAACATACTCTATTCTGTTGCTTTTGAATTAAAAGATGAAATCAAGCTATGGCGAGACGCAAGTTACCGCCCCAGTTCGTGCATATTTTTAAAGGAACTGCCTTTTCGCTTACAGAGAAAAAGTGGCAATATTGCCAAAAATTGCCACCTTCCAAGCGTACAGCATAACTCCCTATGCAAAAAAGTTCTATCGACTTCTCACATAGGGAGTTATATTTTTCGTAAGCTAAAGACATATCGTAGCAAAAATATGACTTAGCTCTGTTTATTTCACAACAATTTTATAAGACTTTTGTCCTACTTTCAGAACATATACACCAGCCTCGCTCATAGTTGTCTGCCATGTATTCTGTTTAACTATCTCGCTCTTTCTGATAACTCCATCAATAGTGGCAATGCTTATGGCTGTAGTTGGTGCCGACAAGTTGCAAAGCAAGATGGTCTTTCCATCAACCTTGAGGGTTGGAGCACCTTCGGCGGAAACCTGAGCGATGCCCGTTTCCGTCTCCTTCTTGACAGTATAATAATAAGCAACGGTGGTGGAGAAACTTCTCGCCCCCTCGAATGTGGCATTCATCTTGGCGCAATGAGAGCCTTCCGCACCATCAAGAGTCACGTTTTCGATACTCGTCAACTTGTATCCAGGAATGTTGCAGCTGAATGTTGCCGTCGGCACCTTACCCTCCTCATAGTCGAACTCATATTGATTGGCCACGACCATCGGCAGCACTCGTTCCTTGTAGGTGTTGTCATATACACCCTCATTAAAGGCCTCCACATCAGGAGTATATACTTTCGCCTCATAATTATACACCAATCCTGTTGCTCCTTCTGGGGTAACCCTTGGAGTAACGATGGCTTGCTTCAGGGTGGAAGTGCCAAACGAGTTATCTCCCAGATATGTCACGTTCTCTGGGATGAAAAGATTCTCGATACTCGTAGAAGAAAAGGCATTGTAGTCGATTTTTTCCAACGCATCTGGCAGCTCTATCTCCGTGATACCTTCGTCTTGGAGGAATGCGCCCCCGCCGATATGCTTGACGCCCTTGCCCAGCTTGACATGGGTGAGCGTCGGCACCTTTGAGAAAACCATGGCAGGGACATACTCAACATTGTCGCCGAAGTTGAGCGTCTCTATGCTGGCCATGCAGTGAAGGTCGCTATGATAATAATCATACTTGTTTTCTGCGACATGGGTGGCGTTCCAGTTGATGGTCTTGAGCCTAGGACACTGACCAAAAATGTAAGAATAGTCTATCTCCTTCACACCTTTTCCGATGGTGATGGTTTCCACGTTCTTCAGTTGATAGAATACCTCCCTGCCCGTAGTCTTCACCTTGTCTGGAATCGTGAGCTCAGTGATGCCGTCACATTCGGAGAAAGCTTTTTCGCCTATTGTCTCTAACGACTCCGGCAACTTGATTTCCTCCAGTCCAGAGCACTTGCAGAGCAAAGAAGGAGGCAATACCCTTACGCCCTCGCCAAAAGTTATCTTTGAGAGCGACGGAGAGAACAACTGGACTTTGAAACCATAGTAGAAATCCTCGATAATACTGGCAGAATCAGCGTTCCAGACAACTTCGCCAAGCGACGAGCAACCATCAAAAGCCATTTCGCCGATTCGGTCCAATGTCTTAGGTATCGTAACCTTCACCAGTTTCTTGTTGCCCATCAAGGCACGCGAGCTCAGGCTTCTGGTGCCTTCTGGCAAGTCCAACTTGATAGGGTCATCGCTCTCTGCGGCATCTTTGTAGATATAGGCCGCATGGTCGAGATACACCATGCCACGTTCTTGGTTGCCAAGCCATGTGGTACCCTTGAAGGCCTCAGTACCGACATAGTTGATGGTGCCGTGAGTCTTCACTATCTCCAAGCCTCCGTTGGTATAGAACGCCCTTTCCGGCACCGAGTTGACCTCACTGCCGAAGTCAACCTCCTTGATAGGACAATTCTCGAAGACATCATAGCTGGAATAGCCCGCGATGTCTACTTCGCAATCTCGGGCATTCCAAAAGAGCTTTTCGATGCCAGAGCATTGGTCGAAACCATTGGCACCGATAAACTTGAGGTTAACGGGCAAGGTCAGCTCCTTCAATGCCTTACATCCAAAGAAGGTGCCTCCATAGTCGCTATAGTTGGTCCACTTGTCTCCTATCTGCTCGATTGACTCTGGCAGGTTGAGTTCCGTAAGCCCCGTGCAGTTTCGGAACGTATTGTTGCCCAGCCGCTTTACGCTCTTGCCAAACTTGATGTCCTCCAACTGGGTGTAGCCATAGAAGGCATAGTGTCCGATGTATTCAACCTCGTCGCCTATCACAAGATGCTTGATATTTTTCTTGTAGGGATTCCAGGAAGGGAGGGTGGACTCGCTACGCTCCGGGTTGCCAAAGTCGTTCATCTTTCCGCTGCCCGCAATGGTGAGTGTTTCGTCATCCAGCGACCAGGTGACACCTGTGCCACAAGTTCCCTTGGCGATGTTTTCGGCTAAGACTGATTGGATAGGACTCATCAGCAGGGTGCAGATGGCCACAGCTTTGAATTCGTTTATGAGTGTAAAATGTTTCATAAGCATAACCTATATTTTTAGTGTAAAACAATCGATCGACACTGCAAATATAGCAAAAAGATGTAAAACTGGCAAGTGGCAATCCGCCAAAACGAGACCATTCGCTATGCGAGCATGTCTATACGCCCTAATTTTACATTCATCCGCATCAAAAAAGTTTCCATCTGTACGGTTGGCACAGGCAGAAAGCCTAGGCTAGGTGCTTCTGCCCTTTAAGGGCGTATAGGACAATTCCAACCGTACAGCTCGAATCTTTTTAGCAGAAATATTAGAAAATACGCAAATCTTCTATAATATTGTAGTAGTTTTACCAACCTTCTATAGAAAATGGTCTCCTTGCTAAGGATTAACGAGGGGAACGTTATATTCTGCCGCAAATCGCTAAAAAAGCATAATTGCGGCAGAATATAGTATATTATATTTTGCCGCAAACTATATTTTTTGTACTTTTGCGGCAGAATATAATAAGTTTTGAGACTATTGTACTTCCATGAAAAAGGTTGTCACTTTTTCAAGTATAAGACAGAGAATACTGATTATTTGTCGGAACGGAGAAGGATACATCCTCGTTTATTTGGGCAACAAGTTGTTGCCCATCATCTTCGCTTAATTTGGCAACAACCTGTTGCCAAATTGTAACTCACTGAAAATGAAATTCATACCATTGGCGAAGTTTCTGCGTTTTGAGATTTTTGAAATCTAACTAAAACTCATACTTTTTGCCCAGGATTTTATTGATGCTTTGAATGAGGATATGATAGGCAGGATTACCCATTGGCCCATGACCATGACCAGCGATTTCATAGAGCTGGGTATCTGGGCGGCCAACAAGGTTCATCATTCGCCACATATAGGCATTCTCCTCATATCTTCCAAACAGTTCGATATTGCGGTCACCCGTTATCAAAATCAAGGGAGCCGCATCCTTTCTGACATGGAAAAGAGGAGCATACTTGTCTATCGTTGGCTGAAGATTATCAATGCCGTTCATCTTACGATAGGCAAAGTGACTGATCATTTGTCCACTGAAAGGTATCAAACCAGCAATTTGGTTGGCATCTACACCATAACGGTCTAGCCATTCCTTGTCTAGTCCAAGCATCGCCGTGATGTATCCACCGGCTGAGTGGCCTGAAACAAAGATTTTCTTGCTGCTTCCATTATACTTCTCGATGTTCTTGAATACCCATGCCAAGGCGGCAGCACAATCATCCAGGCACTGGTCGATGGTAACAGTAGGGAGGAGGCGATAATTGACACCCACAATGGTATAGCCCTGGGACATCAGTTGGGAAGGCAGTTGCTTACTTCCGCTGGTAAGACCACCACCATGATACCAAACGACCACAGGACAATCTTTCTGCCCTTTGCTATAATAGATGTCAAGTTTACAACGCTCATTGACATAATCGTCTTGATTACTCTTATACTGGATGTCGCTAACAATCGTGGCATCTTTGTTGCTTGCGCTTTGCGCACTGATGCTCAAAGTACATATTGCTAAAAGCATCATCAATAACATTTTTTTCATAGTGGTTTTATTTTACCTTAATTCCGCAACACTATTATAAATCAAACGTTCTTATTATTCTTCCTCAGAGGCTTCTTGCTTTATCTCAAGCAATGTTCGTTCATAGACCTCTTGCAGCTGATAGCTTGCCACCCCCAAAGGAGTAGTTATACCACGCAGAGACCATTCTACCACAGACGAATCTTTGTCCTTGCAAAGAAGAATACCAATACTTGGATTGTCACCCTCACCTCTAAGCAACTCGTCAGCAGCCGAAACATAGAAGTTCAGTTTGCCGATGAACTCTGGCATAAAATCCACAATCTTCAGTTCCACCACCACATAGCATTTCAGCCGAGTATGATAGAACACCATGTCGGGGAAGTATGACTTGCCACTTGGTGTGTCAAGTTCCATCTGTCGACCAACATACGCAAACCCTTTACCCAGTTCCAAGAGGAAGCGAGTGATATTTGTAGCCAATTTATTCTCCAAGTCCATTTCGCTGAACTTGCTTGGCAATGAGAAGAAATCCAACTTGTAAGGATCTTTGATAATCTCTGTTGCCAGTGCGTTTTGAGGTTGTGGCAGTGTAACATCAAAGTTATTCAAAGCCTTGCTGGTGTGCTCGTACAGTTGAGCCTTAATAACATGCTCCAATTCCGTGCGGCTCATGTTGCCTTCAATGACCTTGTTGAGATAGAACATCGCAGCGTTTATTGTGTCGCATTTGGAAACAATTACCGTTTGATGTCTCCAAGGAACAAATTGCAGTAAGTCTGGCATTGGGGTTGTTGCATTATCCACCTTTTGTAATTTTGTACCAGCTTGGTACAAAAATTCAATTTGAGAAGAATAGAACAAATACCATTTGCGTATTTTATAGAGATTAGACCATGAAAATCCCTCTGCTTGTGGAAATTCCGCACGCAAGTCAAGGCTCAACCTTTTCATGAAGTTTGCACCCCACTTATATTGTTTCTGCTTCTCACAGATGTCCTCGCCCAAACTCCAGTAGAATTTGAGCATTTCCGTATTCACTTTGACTGCAGCTTTGAGCTGTGCAATGTGGAAGCGTTTCTTCAGGTCAGACAACCACTTCACATAGTTCTTGTCTACCATGAAGGAGTCGCTATTCACGAACTGCGGAATATTATCTTTATTTTCCATATCATTACCCTTTTTTGAAATCCTTAGTTTCCTTTTAATGCCATTCCGCCTACAAAGATAACTGATTTTTACGAGAAAACGCAACTACGGGGTTGTTTTTCTACATAAATGAGACAAAAATGTGCAATAGACTTGTTTTTTGTAGTCTATTATTCTTTATTCGGTGATTTGTGGATTTTATCCTCAACCTTGATGCACTGTTTTAGTGCATCAAGAGTGATCACAGCTATCACAATAACAGTTATCACAGTTTTTACGGAGGGGGTATCAGAAGGGGAAGAAAATGTTAAATAGAATTTAACTATATATATTATTATTATAAATATATAATATATATAGTTAGTTCTGGAATGAGAAAAAGAAAAGTGTTCGAGAAACTGTGATAACTGTTATTGTGATAGCTTTTGAGGAGAAAAACTATGGTTTGTGAGCTGCAAAACTATGGTTTGTGATCTACAAAGCTATGGTTTCTCTTTTTCAAAATTATGAGTTAGGATTATTAACGGGATTTGGAATCTGGAGCTGCTGAAAATCGGGGCTTATCACACCCTGATTTTTGGCGGTTCCCTAAAAAAGCCGTACCTTTGCATCGTCAAAAAAATAATTATTAACCCTTTAAAAAACTGATTGACTATGGGACAAGGAACTAGTAAGTATCGTAAGATTATGCGTACCCCTCAGACAGGTGAGAACGCTGGTAAGAAGCTCTGGTATGCTACTGCCGTGAGCGACCGTGAGATGAGTTTCGAGGACTTCGTGACTCATATCTCTGAGCACAATTCTCCATACAGCCGAGGTACTATCCACGGTGTACTGATGGATACCCTCGACTGCCTGAAGCATCTGATTCTGGACGGCAAGAGCGTTCGTTTCTCCGACCTCGGATTGTTCTCCATCGGTATGACTTCGCGTGGCGAGGTGAGCAAGGAGAAGGTGACGGCGGCTAGCGTGCAGGGCGTGCATCTTATTGTGAGAAACACAAAATCATGGAGCAACGCCGAGCTGAAGAAGCTCACCAAGATCGTGGCATACGATGATTATACTTCGGGAGTCGATGGCGGCGGTGGTACGGAGAATACTCCGGGCGGAGGTACCAGTCAGGGTGCTGGCGGGGGTACCAGTCAGGGCGCTGGCGGGGAGACCAATAAGGATAACGGCGGAACCAGCCAGGGCGGAGGTGAAACCGACAGCAGCGGCGACAACGTAAATTTTTAAATCTTGCTTGATGCGGATTGCAAATCCGCAGAGCTCAAATAGGTTAGGACGTTTTTTAACGGCGGATTGCAAATCCGCCGAAACGCCTAACGGAATCAAACACTAATCATTAATCAATAAAACAGCTGATGCGAATTGCAAATCGCCGAAACGCCTAACGGAATCAATCACTAATCATTAATCAATAAAACAGCTGATGCGAATTGCAAATCGCAGAAACGACTAACGGAATCAATCAATAATCATTAATCACTAAAAAAACTGCGTATGAAGAAAGAAACATGGAAAACAGTATTGCAGATAGCAATATCTATCTTGACCGCTATTGCCGCCTCTCTGGGCGTGACGAGCTGCATGTCGTAGAACTGCACAAGGAATCTTAGATTTTTCATTAATTACTCCTAAAAAAAGAGGGTGTGTCATAAGTTCATGACACATCCTCTTTTTTTTTATTTATTCTCTATTTTTCTTCATCGGATTACGCGGAGTTATCGGAAGAGCTTTCCTGCTGTACGGATTACGCACGGATTCTATACGGAATCTGGCCTTGCGGCCATTGGCTAGCGCCGTAGCAATATGCCTTCCGTATGCTATTACGCCTTTCAGCCTTAGCGGATGAACAGCAGCTCACGATACTTCGGCAAGGTCCAGAGTTCATCTGCTACCAGCAGCTCGAGCTTGTCGATCTGATAGCGGATTTCCTCCATCTTTGGAGCTACCGTATCGTGATAGGCTACAGCCTTCTCACGCTCGCTCTCTATCTTGTTTGCCACCTTGCGGGCATCCACCAATGCCTCTACACCACGCTCTATCGACTCGGTGCGCTCGGCTATCTCACGGATAATCTTCACGTTGCGGGCAGTCAGCTTCTTGCCTTCCTCGCCACCGAAAATGTGGATCATACCCTCTACATTCTTTGCCAGACGGCTCTGATAATGGGTAGCCACTGGGATGATGTGGTTCATGGTCAGGTCGCCCATCACACGAGCCTCAATCTGAATCTTCTTGGTATAGGTCTCCCACTTCACCTCGTTGCGCGCCTTCAGCTCGCTCTCGCTCATCACGTTGGTCTTGGCAAACATCTCGATGCTCTCCTTGTCCAGATAGCGGTCGAAGACTACCGGGCAGGATGCCTCGCAGTCCAAGCCACGCTTCTGAGCCTCTTCCTTCCACTCGTCAGAATAGCCGTTGCCATCGAAGCGGATAGGCTTGCAGGTCTTGATGTCCTCTCTAACGATGTCGATGATAGCCGATGTCTGGTCCTCGCCCTTTGCTATCAAGGCATCCACACGAGCCTTGAAGTTCTCAAGCGCCTCAGCTACCGCAGCATTCAATACGATGAGAGAAGATGCGCAGTTTGCCTCAGAACCTACGGCACGGAACTCGAAACGGTTTCCGGTGAAGGCGAATGGTGAGGTACGGTTGCGGTCGGTATTGTCGATCATCAGCTCTGGAATCTCAGGGATATCCAGCTCCATTCCCTTCTTGCCAGCCAGGGCGAAGAGTTCCTCCTTGTCAGCCTTCTCGATATGGTCGAGCAGATCGGTGAGCTGCTTGCCCAGGAATGAGGAGATGATGGCTGGAGGTGCCTCGTTGGCTCCCAGACGGTGGGCATTGGTAGCACTCATGATGGATGCCTTCAGCAGTCCGTTGTGCTTATAGACACCCATCAGGGTCTCTACGATGAAGACTACGAAGCGGAGGTTATCCTCAGGAGTCTTGCCTGCCGCATGGAGCAGCACGCCGGTATCGGTGCAGAGACTCCAGTTGTTGTGCTTGCCGGAACCGTTGACGCCAGCGAATGGCTTCTCGTGAAGCAGCACACGGAAACCGTGCTTGTGAGCCACACGCTTCATCAGACTCATCAGAAGCATGTTGTGATCTACTGCAAGATTGCACTCCTCATAGATAGGTGCCAGCTCAAACTGGTTAGGAGCCACCTCGTTATGGCGGGTCTTGCAAGGGATGCCGAGCTCGAGTGCCTGGATTTCAAGATCCTTCATGAAAGCCTGCACACGCTCTGGGATGGTTCCGAAATAATGGTCGTCCATCTGCTGGTTCTTGGCCGAATCGTGGCCCATCAGGGTGCGTCCGGTGAGCATCAGGTCGGGGCGAGCCGAATAGAGGCTCTCATCTACCAGGAAGTACTCCTGCTCCCATCCGAGATTGGTCTGCACCTTCTTTACCTGAGGGTAGAAGTAGTGGCACACCTCGGTAGCCGCCTCGCTCAGGGTATGGAGCGAGCGGAGCAATGGAGCCTTGTAGTCCAGCGCCTCACCTGTATAAGATATAAAGATGGTAGGGATACAGAGGGTATCGTCGATGATGAACACAGGCGATGTAGGATCCCATGCAGAATAGCCGCGAGCCTCGAAGGTGTTACGGATACCGCCGTTAGGGAAAGAACTGGCATCCGGTTCCTGCTGCACCAGCAGCTTGCCGGAGAACTCCTCTATCATACCACCCTTACCGTCGTGCTCCACGAAGGCATCGTGCTTCTCGGCAGTACCTTCTGTCAATGGCTGGAACCAGTGAGTATAATGTGTTACCCCGTTTTCCTCAGCCCAGAGCTTCATGCCGGCAGCCACGGCATCCGCGATGGAACGGTCCAGACGATTACCGTTGTCTATCACATCGATGAGTTTCTCGTACACATCAGATGGCAGATACTTGTACATCTTCTGGCGGTTGAATACATACTTGGCGAAGTACTCCGAAGGGCGCACCTTAGGAGTTTCCACCTCAACAGGTCTCTTTTTAAAGGCCTCGGCTACAACCTCAAATCTCAAATTAGCCATTCTTCTTTTATTATTTTATAAGTTTGCGGGTGCAAAGTTACGAAATAATTGGCTAACTGCTACCATTTTGCCCGTTTTTTTATGTATAATTCAAACTTTTCTTATTTTGATTACAGGATTCTGCCCACAATCTGCAACTTGAGCACAGGATAGAACTGGATTTTATCCACGATATCGGCGATGTCGCCGCCATCTTCACCCATCGAATCATTGTAAGCTTTCCTGACATCTACCTCCGAGCCGTTCTGATAGACCTTCAGCTTGCCCATATACTGGCAGCCGATTTCCCAGCGGAAACCCAGACGGTTCTTGGGAACCACTCTGCCGAATCCCAGACCGAGGTAAGGGCGGAAGGAATTGCAGCGCAGGTCGGCATTGATATCACCATTCTTGTCGAACTTGATATTGTAATCCGAGAGTTCCGCACCTACGAGGTTCAGAATTTTATCTGAATATTCAGGATATTTACTGATAAACTGCGCCAGATCATCGCTGTGACCGCTCAACTTGGCAAGCTTGGCGCCGCCCATAGCGAAGCCGGCAGCCACGAAGAACTTGCTGTTGCCGCCAAAAGGATAGATATTCGTCTTGGCATGAAAGGCTGTGCGGGAGAAATCAGCATCAATATCCACCTCGGAATCAGGAATCCTTACTGTCTGTCCCTGAACGATGATAGAGGCATCTGTCGTTATGTTCGCCTTACCAGAAATCTTGAGCATCTTAGGCAGAATATCCACGCCTGCCTCCAGCTCCACGAAATTGGAGATAGGAGCCGCCACACCTATGCTGATACCTTCGGTACCCACGCCTGCATTCAGACCCACATGATTGAATGCAGATCTCTTGAACTGTGCAAAACCACTTGTTGCAAATACGAGGCACAAGATGGCCATCATCAAAATCTTTTTCATCATTTCCATTATTTTTTAATAGTTAGCATTCACATCTCACATACGTTATTTCTTCTTGCTTGCCTTCCACTCGAAGAGATAGTCGATGCCCTTGATCTTTACCTTGACAAAGAGATCGGCAGCCTTGCGGTCGGTGGTATAGAGATAGCCCGAAACCACTTCGCCCGGATGGATGGTGGTGCGCTCCAGATAGCCCAGGTCCTCAGGCATCTTGTCGGAATACTTCATGCGGTTGCCGTCTTCCAGCTGCTGCATCCGGCAGATACGGGTCTGGAAATCCTTCAGCGTATTGGAGGTTCCGGCATCAAACACCTGTGCGCCCAGGTTGGCATTCACGTTGTTCTCACGTTCGGTCTGCACAATCGCCTTGTTCTTTACCGCACGCTTAGCCACCTTCTTCTTGAACTTGAAGATCTTCTTGTCGTACTCATCAGCGCCCACCAGTTCGAAGTCCTTTCGCTTGCCGCCCTTCATATCGTAGATTTCTATCTGGGAAGGGTCGATATCCACATTGATCATGCTCTTATTGACGATGAAGACGCCGATTTCGCGGTAATCGCCGATGTTCTCATCTACCATCGAATTGCTCACGCCCACAATGAGTCCGTTCTTGTTGTAATAAGGCCATGCCACACCGTTCTTATACTCGGTGAGGATTTCATCAGGCGAAGGGGTTTCCTGGATAGGCTGATGGTCGGTGAGCGAATACTTGGAATAGTTGCCGTCGGCATCCACCACTACATAAAATCCTTCAGGGATATCATTCTTGTAGGGAGTAAGGGTGCATACCCTGCCGTTCTCCGTGAAAGAGGCTCCTACCCCCATCTTCTTGCCCTGGTTCATGAAGAAATGCTCCTTCACGTTGCCGTTATTATAATAAGAGGTATATTCGCCCGTGAGCAGTCCTGCCAGATAGGTCTTCTTCTGCTCTACCTGACCATCCTTGAAATAGGTGGTAAAGGTGCCGGCAAACTGGCTCTTGGCATCATCCTTCTTGTCGAGGACCACGAAACTTCCCTCGCCCTGCAGTTCGCCGCTCATATAGTAGGTGCGGAACTCCTTGGCTGCCGTAGAATCAGCAGGATAGAGTGCCAGGCGATAATAGTTGGCGAAAGCCTTGTTAGGGGTTACCTTCCAGCTCTTGTTGTAATAGAGGGTGTCCAGCCGGTCTTGCGGAACGGGAGGAGTTTCTGGCACGATTTTCTCCTGTGCCAGGGCTGTCTGTCCTCCGAAGAGGGCAATCATCATGATGATGACCGAATACTTATTTTTCATCATAATTATTATGTTTTTAAATACTTAAAAATCTATCTATCAGTTTCTTTCTATAGAGTCTGCCCACCTTTACATAGTCGATTTCATCGAAAGGGGGATAGAAATGGCAAACATTGTCAACCACCTCGATGAGGTAATTGATGTTGACGATGAACTTCTGGTTTACCTGCATGAAATGAGGGGCGAGCGCAAGCAGGTCGGTGCTCTTCACGCTGCGTTTCAGCCTGATAGGCTTCCTGTTATCCGCTACCACCACCTCCCAGCATCTCACTTCGTGATTATACTGGAAGAGGCAGACATTCTCCTTATCCACCAGCCTGAAATCCACGGAGTTGGTATAGAAGAGCAGCTTGCCGTTAGAAACGGGTGCATTCTTCACGCCAGCCCCTACCACTCTCTCAGCCTCTTTTTCAGCCTCTTTTTCAGCCTCTTTCTCCAGGCGTCTGACGATGGTATCCAGCTCCTGCGGATTGATAGGCTTGAGCAGCACATCGAATGCCTGCTTGCGGAAGGCTGTCAGGATATATTCATCGTATGCCGTGTACATCACCACCTGGCAGCGGCGGTGCACGAATCCCGACAGCTTATCCAGGAAATCCAAGCCATTCACATCGGGCAGCTGGACATCCAGGAAGAGCACATCGGGCTGGTACCTGTTTACCATCGCCAAGCCGTCGAGCCCACAGAGCGCGCATCCCAGCACCTCCATATCGTATTTCGTTTCCAATAAATCAGCCAAAGCCTTGCCTGAAGATTTATCGTCGTCTATGATTACAACTTTCATACACCTTATTATGTTATTTTATATTCAAGTTTCGCAGGTCCTGCTACATCACGAAGCCATCGGGTATGCATACCTGCGCCAGGCATCCTGCCACGCTGCCATCTTCTGCCTTCCGGTTCTGCAGCGAGAAGGTCATCTTGTGGCGATTATGCTCGTTCACCACTGCCAGGGTCTGGGTGATGATGCCCAGTCCGGTACGCTTCTTCCCCTTCTGGCGGATATCGAATCCCCTGCCGTTATCCAGCACGGAAACCACGGTATAGCCCGGCTGCTTTCTACCTACCTTTACCTGCAAGCTCTTCCTTCCCTCCCAGCCTCTCAGCCCGTGAACCAGGGCATTCTCTACGAGAATCTGGACAAACATCGACGGGATATACGTATTCTCCACATCCACTTCGGGATCTATCTGCAGCGAGAAATCGAAATCATCGCCCATCAGCGGAGTTTCCACCGCCAGATACTGCTTCACAAAACCAATCTCTGCGGCCAGAGATACCTTCGACTGGCAGGACAGGTCCAGGTTGCTGCGTATCAACCGGGCAAGCCCCATCAGTTCGTCGGCTTCCGCCGTACCGGCATGCAGGATCTTGTTGTTGAGGACATTGAACACGAAATGAGGGGAGATTCGGTTTCTCGCTCCTTCCAGCTTCAACTGCAGTACGCGATGCCTGCTCTCTTCGAGCCGCTTGCCGGATCGCATGCTCTTGATGACGAAGAACATGCACAGCAGCAGAATCAGCAGTACTACAGCCAGGGCGATAGAGCGGGTCTGGTTCAACTGTGCCGTCTTGTGCTCAAGCACCAGGTCGTGGTGCAGTTTCAGCGTATCCTGGGTAAAGCGGTCCATGATTTCAGAAGCTCTCATCTTGATTCTGTTGTGCTCCAGCGAATCATTCTTCTGCATATCCCTGCGCAGATTCTCGAATGCCATGCGGTAATCGCCCTTGGCGAGGTAATATCGCTGCAGATACTGATTGCGGATCTGGCGCAGGTTGAAGGCTACGAGATTGCTGAGATCCTCGCCGAACTGCTGTCTCTCGCTGTCCAGAATGCGAGTAACAGCCGCCATATCTCCCTTCTTCACCTCCTGACCGATATGAATCGTATTACAGTAATATACCGCCTCTCGATCGTGGTTGGCCACCATGAAAGGCTCGCTCTCGGCAAGATATTTCTCCGACTGGGCTATGCTGTCCAGATTGAGATACACATCTGCCATATTCAGCTTGCAGAGATACATATCGAAGCAGTCGCCCTTCTTGTGCTTCTCCAGCAACTGCTTCAGCTGCAGGAATTTGCGGAGCGACTGGGCATAGTCTTTCTTATAATAGTAGTAGTTGCCGTAATTGTTCAGATAATACGCCTGCATAGCCAGCGACATCTGCGGGAGATGGTCTTCCGTCTGCTGATAGCACTGGAGCGAAGCATCGAAATCATTGAGTTTCAGGTAGATGGTAGCCAGACCCACATAGAGGGAGACATTCTCCTCCTTGGGCAACTGGAGGGAATCTGCCAGAAAGAGCGCACGGCGATACCAGGAGGCAGCCTGCGGCAACTGATTCTTGAAGAGATAGGCATCACCCAGGTTGGCACAGATGCTAGGCGCCTGATGCTGCACATCGCTACGCATGGAATAGGCATAGGCAGACTGGTAGAGCGAAACCACCTCGTCTGCCTTGCGATGAAAATTATGATAGTTGATGCCCTGGCAGTTGTAGGTATAGGCAAGAAGTCCGTTGCGGCGCGGAGTATCGGGCTGACGGAGGGCGAAGCGCAGGGTGCGGTCCACATAGCCTACCGTAGAATCGGGCGTTGCCGACTGGCAGAACCATCTTCCCTTCCTGGCATAATACTCATAAAACGTGAGGCTGTCTTTCGCCAGCTGCATACCTTTTTCTATTTCCGTCTTAGCCTGCGGCGACTGCGCATTGAGGAGTTCATCGAGCTGATGCAGTTTTTCGATACGCAGGTTATCAGCAGTTTCCTCTGCCGATTTCCGGCAGGAAGCCAGGATCATCAGCAGAGGCAAGAGAGGCAGGAGAACCTGCCAGAGGTTAAGCTTATCATTTTTCATCATTTCTATTATTTTCTACAGAACTTTCGCAGTTCTGGACTGCGAAAGTTAAGTTTTCTACGAATTTACCTTGCAAATATAGGTAAATTAACGCAGACGAGCAAGCTTTTGGAATATTTTTTTCGTCTTAAAGCCATCAAACTTACATTTTGATATCAGATTGAGATGCCTGCGGGCTGTTACTCGGGTGCTGCGGGTGTCATCGGCATCATCCTCCTCCATCATGGCACGGAACGTATCTTCTGATACGCCATCCAATATAGACATGATAATAGGAGCATATCCATCAGCATCCTCCAAGGTATTCTTGTCTGTAACGCCTGTAGCCTGAGAATCATAATCCAGCGTAATCAGAATCTTCTTCTTTGCCGAATAGAAGATTACATACATATCGCCATCCTCATTGTCCTCTCCCATATTGGTAAGGCCCAACTTGGCTGCCGCATTCTTCAACTTCTGATAATCGCTGCTTCCACCATTATAATAAATGATGCCGCCCTTACCCAGCTTAAGACTTTCCGTAATCAGCAGTGCTAAAGGAGCCTTTGCCTCCAGCTGTGGAGTGAAAGAAGGGAAGCCTGCATCTATCGGCTTGATGTTGCGAAGCGTCTTGGCTGCAGCCAGGAACTTATAGCTCATATCCTTGCCAACCAATTTGGCATTATCATCATATTCTTCTGTAGATTCCTGTCCAAAGAAACCATATCCTTCCAGAGAGAACACGAAATCATTACCATTTCTCTGTACGGTACATTTCATTTCCTTGCCCGGCATAGTCACAAACTGTTGCCGGGTACTCTCTTTAATAATGTAGGTAGTTACACTATCCGTATAGGTTGTCTTCTCCTTCTTGTAATGACCTATTTCTATTGCCATATTGATTTTGGCATCATCTTCTGGTACCAATATCAGATTATCATCCAGAAGAAGCACACCACTAAGCGGATTTGAGTAGGTAGGTATAGGCCATGCATCATCGCCCATGACATCAGAGAAGATATTAATCATATTAGGGACAACCACTACCCCCGAACCTTTAACAATCAAATCTACAGGTACATCCTCATCCTTGATGGTTATCTCCTTGGAAACTTCATCACCCCTAAAGGTACGTGCGCATGCGGTAGCCTTACCCTTCATATCCTCAGGCACATATACATTGAAGTTACCCTCCTTATCGGTCTGGCACAGTTCAGACTTAGCCTTATCTGTCTGCACCCATACTGTAGATCGGATGCCCTTGCCACTTTCATTCATCACCTTGCCATATACGCGAATCATATGCGAGAGGGTAATATCTACGCGGCTTTTTTCTCCACGAGGAATAGGTGCGACATTCACGAATGCCATCTGGCTGACACCACCATAGTACTGTGCTTCCACAGTAATACAGAATTGAGTATTGGCAGGAACTATCTGCTCGTAATATCCATCAGAATCTGTCACCTTAGAAGACAGCACCTGTCCGATGCTCATTCTTACACCAGGCAGAGCCTTGCCTGTATTATCTTTAACATATCCATATACGGTGGCTTCCTTTTCGGGATCATCCAGGTTGACCCAGGAGAAATGAGCCACTTCTCCTACATATACATTTCCCTGCAATGCGGCACTTCCTTCTTCCTCCCAGAGACCAGTTTTCTCATTGAAGCTCCACAAAGGGATGCTGGCTGGCGGATTCTTGTCCATTCCGGCGGGTATCGGGAAGGTAAGCTTTGCCTTGCAGCCATCCTTGAGCTGCAGCTTGTCGCCATTTTCGGCATACATGTTCAGGTCGGTCATTCCGTAGGAAACCAGTTGGGCGCTGGAGTTGTCGGAACGCACAGCGGCGAGGTCGCCACCCGGCATCATCTCTGCGAATCGCTCATTGTTAGGATCCAGATACACCATCTCCGACTTCACCTTTCCAGTATAGCCGGCTCCGGTGCCATCCACCTTGTATCCATCCTGCGGCATATCAATCTTCATTTCGCCAGCCTGCAGGGTCTGGTCGGATGAAGAAGAATAGGTCTTGATGCTGGTGAAATCATTGTTCTCCTTCCTGCACATCACCACCTCCCAGCTTGCGCCATCGGCAGCATCATCGTCAGCATCCATAGAACGCACCACATCAAAATAGCCCGCCTTGCTGAATCTCACTACCGAGCGGTCGTTCTGGGCACTTACTACCTGAATCTGGTCGAATTCAAAGAATCCGTCGGTATTGGTAGTAGCAGCAGAAGAGCCGCTCACGATGCTCACGCCCTCGATTGGAGTGCCGCTGGCATCTCTCACGATACCCGAAAGAGCGATGTCTTCCATTCTTCCTTCCACGAGTTCCGGCGGATTAATGCCGTTATCGTCGTCATCATCATCTCCCTCATTCAGCAAATCCTGAATTTTACTGCATGAAGCGAACGTCATCAACATCATCAACAATGCCATGAACACAAAAGTTAAACTGTGAATTTTCCGTCTCATAAGCCTTACATGTTTATCAGTTAATACAAAAATAGAATTTTATTGATTACACAAATAGAATCTTATTGATTGAACAAATAGAATCTTATTGATTGCAAAGATATATAAAAAAATGTATATTCGCAACCACCCTTTTCGGGTCATCGTGCCTATTTGTTGCCAGACGCGTCTAAACGTCGGTTTTTCGGGCTTATCCGATAACAAAAAAATCGGCTTAAGTAATCAGAAACAGAACTGATTAAGCGACAAAATACTGTGGAAAAAAGATTCATTCACGCATATTATTTCTCGGATTTGAGTATTTTAACTCGATTTATTTCTCGGATTTGAGTATTTAAACGCGATTTATTTCTCGGATTTGAGTATTTTCGCTATATTTGCGCCTGTTATTCAAACAGTTACAATTATGACAGAATATATACATAGAAACATAGACTCAGAAGAGAAGAGTTTTATCATTATGATTACTCCTCACAAAGAAGTAAATGCTCGCTCCCAACTTGCCTTGCAGTAGCCCCAACTTATTATCGCTGAGGACTACTGCCTTTAATTTTGCATCAATATCCATTACCTTATTATTTTTCTGCATCAACATTGAAAGAATTTTGTCTCATTCTCACTTGCTTACCGCCATGCAAGAACATTTTAACTCCCAATACCACGTATGGACCGTAAGTACTATTTCTAGAAGAATTTGTCACAGTTGTAAAATAGGGCAAATGATATTCATATCCAAACTTCCGCTTTCCAATATTGGCAGGCATCGTAGCGGTCAGAGTCCCCTCAAGTTTACCATTTGAAAACAATCTATTCAATACTATTTTAGCATATCCTAGATGCTTCGTATATTTACCTTGCAAAGTAGGGGTTGTAGCATAATTCAAATCGTAAGATGCTTGCACATTCAATTTCAAAGGGCTAATTTTATACCTGGCTTGCATATACATCTTCCAAATATCACCTTTTCTCTTGATACCTTCCTCTACAGATGCAACATCATGGAAATAAGAAAGGTTTACACCAAGATTACAATCTTTGAAAAGTTTGTAATCCCCTGACAATATGAACATCATTCGATGCCAATCTGCATTTTTATAACTTTCTTTCACCATACCTGTTGGTAACAATGAATAATAAAGCGACTCATTCATGTCTTTATTATAAAAGTTTACAAATATTATGTTAAACAGTTTATCTATACTCATGGTCGCATCCAAGTAAATCAATCTTGAAGATTTCAACAGTGGATTTCCACCATGAATCATCTTTGAATCTATTTGGTATTCCGTAGCAGTTAATTGATCCAAATTAGGATACATTGCTGAAATGTGGAAATTGCTCCTGATAGTTACGATACGCCAAGGCTTGTAGAACAAACGTCCCATAGGACTCCAGGAATAGTTAGCTATATGTCCGACGTTATTATCATCAGAATTACCAAGCCAAAGAGCACCACCGCTAACATAAAAGCTACCCACTGGATGCCAAGTAAGCATCGCTAACATAAAATGGCGAATATTCTTAGACCAATATTTAAATTCGTCTGTATTTCTATCCGTATCATTATATTTTCTCCACGCAAAATTATAGTCTGCATAAAAATCGAAGTGTTTGGATAATGCTCTACTGATGCTCAGGTCATAAAATACATAATTTTTATCACCCAACGTTGGGGTTTCACTCAAGTTGGAATTACTCCAATAAGTTCTTTTTTCCCTAACATTATAATAGTCGTAAGTCAAATCACTGCTGACATATAATTTTCCAAAACTTCCACGGTAGAACAATCCCACATTATAGTCGTTGGAATAATATTTGTCTCTATTCCATTGCTCATATTGGGTCACATTCCCATTATCCTTCTCCGTAATAAAGTACATGGTAGAATCCAAGGACTGATTAAAAGTTCCTTTGGTCTGAAAAGAAAGACTATGCCCCTTAGCCAATTGATATTCAGCACCAAGAGATATGTCATACCCCAGTTTTTTGCCGATTTTATTTGGATTACCAGAATCGAATTCTTGAGAACTTCTCTCATAATTATCCGCATACATACGAGTGAAGGAATCACTTTCCTTATTGACAACATTCGAAAAAGCCGAAGTTATATTAAATGATAATTTATTCACACTATATGTATAAGATCCCCCTACGGTTTCCTGATTCATATTGTTTTTGCCATATTGCAAATTCGTATAAGGCACAAAATCCCAGCCAATATAATCATCGAACAAAGATAGGTTCAGCAACATTCTCCTTCCCTCATACTTTCCTGTTGGATTGTAGGTGATTTCTACTTTTTTGACACGCTTAGGATTTATGCGCATGGCATAATCTGAGGATTTTTCCACGTCATTTACCAAAAGTACAATATCCTCTTCTCCATTCACACGCAACTTGTCATTTTCCCAATCACGCAAAAAGCCTGGTATTTTCTCCAACAGCTGTCCGCTGCTTGCCGTGCCTTTGCGCATAGAGTCAGTGATAAGGTAAATGTCCTTATCATAGGTCTCTTGCTTTAAAGTTCCCGTGACAGTAACTTCCTTTAAGCCAACATTATGAGTAGACAATGCAATTACACCCAACTTCTCAGGAAGTCCGAGACTATCCTTTCTGGTATAAGACTCAAGTCCCACATAGCTGACAGAAATTCTTGTTGCCTTTTGGGAAGTATTCACACTAAAGGAGCCATCAGTTTTAGACTTGCATCCACCAACAAACACATTGTTATTGAAAAGCTGAATTGTTGCATCAGCCAGTCCTTGCAGTTTATTGCCAGAAATTATTTTACCAGAATAGCCTTCCGCCATAGTAGTGACGGATATAAGCATTATCAAGCATAACAAAAATAATTTTCTCATATTTTTTTATATTTTGAATTTAACATACATCTAAAGCAGTAGTCCAACATATTGAACTCTATTTCTTGCATTCTCCTATCAGGACATGCAAACATCAAAATTCTTTTAACCATAAGCTTTTTGTTAGCAAAGATAATCACCTACTTCATTTTCCACCCATCAATGGTTCCCGTCTTCGATGAGAAGTTGCAGCCTATCTGATAAATCTTTCTTCCATCTGCAGCATATTCCCTGGCGTAGCCCATTTCCTCTATCTGCTTCAGGGCTTCCTCTGCCGAACCATCACGCTTGAACTCGAAGATGTATATATAATTCTGTGTCTCTACCACGCAATCTACCCTACCTTCGCTTTGCTGCTTTGACCAACGTCTGAAAACCGCTCCTCACTTCATCATTCGGAAAATCCAGAAGATAGGAATTAGTATCCATTTCCCAATCCTTGATGGTAAGATAACCGCTCTGATAAATCATTGGCAGAGGTGCCTCTTTGTCTGCCTTATAGTCAATAAAGCTGCTTACAGGATAATACTTATTGACGATTTCGTTGATATTTTCGTCGAAATGCGTCAACAAACGAACCAGATAAGTTGGCGAACCTGTGCGGAACCAATAATCATCAAGCCTATTCTTGCCAAAGGCATTCAAGATGCTGAAAGGATTGTAGATATCAAGCATATTGGGACTGAAGTGGTAACCATCAAACTTCCTCTTCAGCTTGTGCTTCATTCCTTCCTCTGTGGTCTTATATCTCACAGCCATTGCTTTAATCTGTTCCTCGAAAGTAGAATACAACTCCTCTTCCGTAATGCCACAAAGTGCCTCATAATGCTCATCCATACTGATGTCGTTAGGCTGGTTGAAACCACTAAACACGCTCACCTGCGAAAACTTGGTGACACCAGTGAGCAAGACAAACTGTAAATAAGCATCGGCAGCCTTAAAGACACTATAGAAACCTTTCAAGATTTCACGATGCCAGTCCTCGAGCAATCGCTCCTGACCATCAATCGTTGTCTTAATATTCGTATCAAGCACATCCAGCAATGGCTTGTCGTATTCATCTATCAGCACAACAGCACGGAGACCAGTCTTCCGATGAGCCTCCTTCAATACACTTACAAATCTATCCCCCAAAGTTACACTATACTCATCCTTTCCATAAATTGCTTCTTGTCTTTCCACAAAAGACATCAGTGTTTGTTCCAACACACCAGGATTAGTAAAGTTATTACCATTAAAGTCGAGGTGGAACACTGGATATTGCTTCCACTCCTTCTCCTGCTTGTCGATGGCAAGCCCCTTGAACAACTCCTTCTTGCCTTCAAAATAACACTTCAAGGTAGAAACGAGCAATGACTTTCCAAATCGTCGTGGACGACTCAGAAAGTATATTTTACCTTTAGTCACTAAGTCATAGACCAATGCCGTCTTATCGAGATAAACATAATCATCTTCTATGATTTGTTCGAAGTCCTGTATTCCTATAGGATATTTCATATTGCTGCCATTTTATGTCGAGTAAGTAGAGGGAATTTCACCCTCCCTTCTCTCGGAACCGTGCTTGACAGTCTCCCATCACACGGCTCTTCGTACTTAACTCTTTTGTTTATTAGTTTATATTCTTTATTAACCTAGACGTGGATAGGGTACAAATCCCTTCACCTTCTGTCTCAGGACACACTATCTGAGGGCAAAGATAATACTTTATCTCCTAATCTCCAAAACTTTTCAAGAAAAACTTCTACCATACAGGTATTTGAAAGTAGCTTTCTATAGACACAGGATTATGCTGGTGCTCCAAAAAAAATCCCTTGCAACATTTCTGCTGCAAGGGATTCGCCATTTTTCTAACTTAAATGGTTATACACTACATAAACTTTAAAACTAAAACTTAAAATCTATATACTACAAAGCTGTTCGCCTTCATCTTCACATTCAAGACGTTGCCGTTAGCCTGAGCATCTGATACAACAGGAACAACCACGTTCTTGTTGTCGATCTTGTTCTCTGCCTGGATATTGTCGGCATGGAGAACAGTCATCTTGCCAGGATTCAACTTCTTGATGCCATTGAAGGTAACGTTGATTTCCTTTGCCTCGTTAGAGGTGTTGGCAATCTTCACGATATAGCTCTTGGTAGCCTTGTCGAAACAAGCGGTGGCATAGAGACCATTCTCGCCAGCTACAGCCTTGCCGTTCTCGGTAAGCTTCAATACGTTGGTACCCTTGTTCTCGCCGTAGAGCTGCTGAACATAGTAGTTGGCAGAACGCACAGAGCTGAGATTATCAAACCAGATGAGGTCTGGACGCCACTGCCATCCCTCTACATGAGCGAAGAGAGGAGCATAGGTAGCCTGATAAACCACATCGGCATTGCGCTCCAAGCCAGTCATGAAGGCAGCCTCTGAAAGCGCAGCCTCCCAAGAGTTAGGATCGTGCTCGGCATGAGCTGCATACTCACCGGCAAATACCTTAGGACCCTTGCGGTCGTACTTGTCGTAACGGCTGGCATTGCTGCGGAACCACTCAGGGCTCTTGTAGTAGTGCTCATCAACCATATCTACGCCCAACTTGCGCATCTGCTCCCAACCGTAGTCGAAGTCCTTGCCGTCGGCAGATGGACCTGATGAACCGCAGATCTTAATCTTAGGATACTTGGCATGTATCTGCTCCATGAACTTCTGCAGACGCTCAGGGTACATAGGTCCCCACTGCTCGTTACCGATACCAATCTGCTTCAGGTTGAATGGAGCTGGATGACCCATATCGGCACGGAGCTTACCCCACTTGGAGGTGACAGGACCATTGGCGAACTCGATGAGGTCGAGTGCATCGTCGATATAGCTCTGAAGATCCTTGACAGCTACATGCGCATTAGGATCCTTATCATCGTTCTGATACTGGCAAGCCAAACCTACAGAGAGAATTGGCAATGGCTCTGCACCAATCTTCTCAGAAAGGAGGAAGTACTCGTAGAAGCCCAAGCCCAAAGACTGATAGTAGTTAGGGAAAAGGCGATGTGGGAAGGTATCTCTCCAGCGGTTCTCGTTCAGAGGACGGTTCTCAGGAGCACCCACAGAGTTCTTCCACTCATAACGGGTATCGAGGTCGGTTCCCTCTACGATACATCCACCAGGGAAACGGAAGATGCCTGGCTTCAGGTCGGCGAGATCCTGTACGAGATCGGCACGGAGACCATTCCAGTTGTCTTCTGGGAAGAGAGAGATGTGGTCGAGATCTACGCTCTCGGAACCTTTCTCCAGATATACACGCATCAATCCCTTGGCATCGGTCTGAGGAGATGTCAGGGTAGCTGTAAGCTTCTGCCACTTATTGTTGGTGATGTTGATGACCTGCTTGGCAATGACATCATTCTTGGAATTGACCAGCTCCACACGAATCTTGCCCTGCTTGCCATCGATGAGATGAAGACGGCCATAAACGGTGAAATCGTACTTCATATCCTTCTTCAAGCCCATACCGAAGAAACCGCGGTTCTCCAAACCGGTCTGCTTCTCACGCGCACCGGCACTCTCGAGAGTTACATAATGAGGGTTGCGGTCGAAGGCTGGCTTCACGTCATTGAGGGTTACGTTGCCGAATGTATTCCATCCCATCAGGCGCTGTGGGAACTCGAAAGAACGGTTTTCCACCATCTCTGCATAGAGACCGCCATCGGCACCGAAGTTGATATCCTCGAAGAAGATACCATACATGGTAGGCTGGATTTCTACTCCAGGCTTGTTGGCCTGAACCATAAACTGATGCTGTGCGAAAGCTCCGAGCGAAGACATCGCCATCAGCATTGCTGCGAAAATTTTAGCTTTTCTCATATTGCTCTGTTATTGTTGTTTTGTAGGTTTGTTTATATTCCTATGGATAATACGATTGACGTATCAGAATACCGATGCAAAGATACAAAAAATCCACCCCAAATGAGGTGGATTTTCTGTCTAAATATATTGGATTTTCGCTCAAATCGCTGTTTTTCTACTATTTACCCTGTGGAATGAGGGTAAATGTGAAGGTCTTGTTGCCATAATGTACACGATACTTCTCCAAAGGCCAAGCACCCCAAGAGTTCTCGCCGCCTACACCCATGTGGGCAGAATCGAGGAAGAGGTTGGTGAACTTAGACTTCTTCAGGTCGAAGCTGTGACGCTGCTCCTTGTCGTCGCCATCGTCAAGCTCCTCGGTATCGAAGTGGATAGCGCTGGCATAGAATGGAGTGCAGCTCTTCACCTGCAAGCCCAAGCCGGTAGCATCGGTCTGCTTCCACCAGCGGATATCGCTCTTGGTACCACTCTCCTGTGGACGGATGTATGGGAAGTACTGGTTGTCGGCATCATCTGTGTAAACACCGATGCGCATGCAGTCCTTGCGGTCTGAGTAGTTCTCGATAGGACCACGACCGTAGTAGTTGCTCTTCTCCATGGTGTATGGCATCTGCATCAACATACCGAAACGGAACATATCGCTTACCTTAGCACCCTCTGTAGCCTTGAAGTCTTCTGTTACCTTCACGGCACCTGTATTGGCGAATACTACGTAGGTGATATCCATCTGACCCTGAACCTCCGGCATATCGAATGATGTGAGGATCGTTACCGAATTGGTCTTCTTATCCTTCTTCACGTCGATGTTCTTCAGGTTCATCTGAGGGTTCTTCCAAGCCTTGAACTTCTTCTGGAGGCCTGCACCCATATCGTTGTCGGTAGGAGCACGCCAGAAGTTTGGCTTCAGGGTACCACCCTCGCCGAGCAATGACTTGCCATTGTAAGCATACTCAGAGATAAGACCGGTAGAACGGTCGATCTTGAAGGTGAGGTTAGGTGTGGTAACAGCTACCACATTGTTCTTCTTGGCAGCAAGCTTCATCTTCTTCTTGCCATGTCCCTGAGCCAGCATCTTGCTGCAGTCGCCAGAGCAAGCCTGCTTGGTAACTACCGGCAGCTGGGCATAAGCCATCACCTGACCGGCTGTGAGCAATGGTTCAGCCTCCTTCAGACGGAAGTCGATGTTGAGGAATACCTCCTTGCCCTTGATCTTGCTCTTGTCGTAAGGGATGGTGAAGTTCTTGGTCTGCTGTGCAGGAACATCGAGGTCGGCGATGGTACCATTCTGAGTCTCTACGCCATCCTCTTCCAGGCTCCATGCCAGTGCATAGTTGCTCAGGTCGCGGAAGAAGTTCTCATTGTGTACGCTTACCTCGCCAGTCTCGGCATTCACCATCTTGGCCCAGATGTTCTGGTACTGATAAGCCACCTCGTAAGCATGAGGGTTCATCTGACGGTCTGGACCGATGATACCATTACAGTTGAAGTTATTGTCGCTAGGATCATACTTGTTGTAATCACCACCATAGCAATATTCTATCTTGCGAAGCTCCTCATTGTTCATCTTGTAAGGCAGGATGCTCATAGGCTTCACGATATTGCGGTGCAATGCCTGATCTACGAAGTCCCAGTCGAAACCACCCTGGAGGATAGGATACTTGCGGATCAGATCCCAGTAATCGCTCAGGTTACCGCCAGAGTTACCCATGGTGTGGTTGTACTCACACTGGATGAGAGGCATCGGACTGTTTGGATCCTTGGCATACTTCTCGGAAGCTGCTACAGGGTAATACATTGGGCAGAAGATATCTGTACCCTCGCCACGGCGAGCCTGCTCGTACTGAACAGGGCGGGTCTTGTCCTGGCTCTTGATCCACTTGTAAGCCTTGAGGAAGTTGTCGCCCATCACGGTCTCGTTACCCATACTCCATGTTACGATGGAAGGATGGTTGTAGAACATAGACACATTGTGCTGGTTGCGCTCCATGATCTGCTTGGCAAACTCAGGCTTCTTGGCAGCCGCATCGTCGCCATACTGGAAACCATGGCTCTCCTGGTTAGCCTCAGCCACAACATACAATCCGTACTTGTCGCAGAGATCATACCAGCGAGGATCGTCTGGATAGTGGCAGGTACGAACGGCATTGATGTTCATGCGCTTCATCATCATGATGTCCTGAATCATGCGCTGCTCACTTAAGTTGTAGCCCTCGTCCGGATCAATCTCATGACGGTTGGCACCCTTCAGAAGAACAGGCTGGCCATTGACCAGGAACTGCTTGTTCTTGATCTCTACCTTGCGGAAACCTACCTTTACCTGTACAATCTCGTATGGCAGATACATACCGCCATTCTGGATAGGAGATACAACGAGGGTATAGAGGTTAGGAGTCTCAGCACTCCACTTGCGAACATTCTTCACACGGAGCTGATACTTAGCCACACCATTCTTTACATTATCGGTACCTGTAACGATTACCTCCTTGCCATCTGGGTCGTAAAGACCGAAGTATGCCAGGGTATTGCCCTGCACCTTGGCTGTGATGTTGAGGTAACCATCCTTATAGTTGTTCTTCAAATCTGTCTCTACACGGACATCGAGCAGACGATGATCCTTAGAGCGGGCATAGAGATAGTTCTCACGTGCCGGACCGCTCAGACGCCAGAAGTCCTGATCCTCACACCATGAACCATCACACCAGCGGAATGTCTGGAAGGCGATGAGGTTCTTGCCCTTCTTCAGGAATGGAGTGATATCAAACTCTGCGGCAACCTTGCTATCCTCTGCATATCCGGCAAACTTTCCGTTAACATAGAGATAGATGTTGGAGGTTACACTACCGAAGTGAGCGATGACGCGCTTGCCATCCCAGTTGGATGGGATATTGATTTCACGGCGATAGGAACCTACGTGGTTGTCCTTGGTAGGAACAGCTGGTGGCTGCTGGTCGAAGTGGCCACGCCAAGCGAAGCCAACATTTACGTACTCAGGCTGACCATAGCCCAACATCTCCCAGTTGCCTGGCATCTGGATGTTGTTCCATTTAGAGTCATCAAGGTCAGTCTTGTAGAAATCCGTAGGGCGCTCATCAGCATTGGCTACCCAGTTGAACTTCCATGTGCCCTCAAGCGACAGGTAGTTCATACTCTTCTTCTTGTCAAGATACTCAGCACCTGTTCCAGGGAAGTCGTTAGGATCGTAAGCGAAGTGCATTGTGTGCAGAGGCAAACGATTGATTTCATTCACTTGGAGGTCGTGCCACTCTGTGAAAGTTGGCTGCTGGATGGCTACCGTCTTTACAGACGACTTAATGGCAGCCTTCGGTTTTCTTGCACCAAAGGCCACCATTGCCAATCCTGCCATACTCAATGTTACGAACAGTCTTTTATTCATTACTATTATAGTTTTGTGTTTAGATATTTATCATATTCACAAGCGGTAAGAAGCATCGCTCCCACACCGAAGTTTGCCTGGGAATTGGCATCTACGGTCTGTCCCGGGATGGCTCTTTCGCCGATTGGCTGAACATAGCCCACCTTGCCATCTTCCTGAACGGCTGTTTCCGTGAGGTAAGTCCAGGCTCTGTCTATCACCTTCTTATATTCTTTCTTGTTGAGATAACCATTGTTTACTCCCCAGAGCATTCCATAGGTGAAGAAGGCGGTACCGCTGGTCTCTGGTCCCGGAGCATGCTCAGGGTCCATCATCGAGCGGGTCCAGTAACCCTCCGGCTGCTGGATTTCAGCCACAGCCTTAGCCAGCTTCTGGAACTTATCTACGAAGAACTGATAGTGCTTGTAGTCCTTAGGCATATCCTGGAGCACCTTTGCCAGACCGGCAAGAACCCATCCATCGCCGCGAGCCCAGAAATCCTTCTTGCCGTTGGCACTCTTGTGCTTCGGATAGATGTACTTTCCATCGCGGAAGTAGAGATTGGTCTCCTTGTCGAGCATGATCTCGTCGGTGGTGAGGAGGTTATCGTAGAGCTTGTCGAGATACTTCACGTCTCCGGTAAGCTTGTACATCTTAGTCATCACAGGCATCACCATGTAGAGGGCATCGCTCCACCACCAGTAGTCTGTTGGCTCAGAGTAAGCCTCGTAGTGCATCACCTCCTTGGCACGCTTCACCATGAATTCTGAGGCTGCAGCATTGCCCTTGGCTGCCTCGATATTGTAGAGGTCGATGTAGGTCTGGAAGCAGATCTGCCAGTCGCCGAAGAGTACGTGATCCTTACCCTCGCCGTATGGCTTGTACTTCCACTTGGCAGGATTAGCTTCTGTGGCACCGGTCCAGTCGTTATGTTCAGCCCATCGGATGGTGTAATCCAGCATCTTCTGGTCCTTCAGCATCTTATATACCTCCATGTTGCCGGTATGATAAGCGGCATTGTCCCAGAAGGCACGAACCTCAGGCTTGTTGTTGGCCTGCCAGTAATTGTTTACCTTCGTGATGAGTGCTACCACCTGCTCGTGGTCCCACTTTCTGGAAGCCTTCACCTCCTTCTTGTTCTGTTTCTTGACCTTGGCGGTCTTCTTGGCTGGCTGCGCTGCGCTCAAAGGCAAAGCCAGGGCTGCAGCTACCAGCATCATCAATATCTTGCGCATTATATTAACTCTTAACTCTAAACTCTAAATAGTAAACTCTAAACTGAAAATTACCACTTGTCCTTGGTGACAATCTCGTCGTTCCAGTGATGATCCTTAGGGAACTGCTGATTGTTCCATGCCTTCACCTGGGTCCAAGGCTGTGCTGCATCTGTCCAGAACGGATGATCGGCAGGCAGGCCGAGAGGCATGAAGGCAAGGGTGGTCATATAGAGCGAGCCGTTGTTGGTGTACCAGTCGGCTACGTTCTTCTGGCTGTTTCCGCAGAAACCGATAGAGAGATACCCCTTCTCATTGAAGTTGTTCTCCTGGTCGAACATGCGATGGAGCACCTTGGTCAGGGCTGCACGCACCTGTCCGTTGCTCAGGTCCTTAGGCAACTTCTGATACCATGCCATCAAGGCAAGCGGCTGCATGGTTGCCATGCGGTAAGGAATGCTTCTGCCGAAAGCCGGGAAGGTTCCTTCCGGAGAGATGAATCTCTCGAGGATGATGCTGTACTTCTGGCAGCGCTTCAACTCCCGGTCGTAGTACTTCTGATAGTCGAGGCGGGAATTCACCTTGGCATCCACCATCGCCTGCAGTGTTTCCAGATACATCGGATGGAATACATAGCTGCTGTAGTAATCGAATGCGAACGAAGGACCATCGGCATACCAGCCATCACCTACATACCACTCCTCTACCTTGCGGCAAGCCGAATTCACACGGTATTCATCGAAATCGCCACCCGCCTTTGCCATGAAGCTCTCGATGGTAGAAGAGAAGAGAAGCCAGTTGGTATAAGGAGGATCGATGTGGCGGAGCTTGGCAAACTCCTTCAGGTATCGCTGCTTGGTCACCTCGTCCAATGGCTTCCAGAGTGTATCGTAAGCCCGGAGGAAGCTCTCGGCGATGTAAGCGGCATCTACCAGGTTCTGACCGCCGATGCCCCAGCAGAGATAGTCAGGGCTCTGAGGATCTACGGCATTCTTGTAGGAAGCCAAAGCCCACTCACGCAGCTGCTTGCGCTGCTTGCCTTCGGCAGTAGCATCATCAGGGAGAGTCAGCCAGGGAGCCACGCCAGCCATCAATCTGCCGAAGCACTCCATATAGAGCACCTTCCTGTTGCGGTTGTCGAAGCTTGGACTGAACTCCGTCTGCATATTCTTCTGCAGCTCGCCCTTTGCCATATTCTCCAGCACAGGCTGAGCCATCTTATAGGCAAGCGAGCACCAATATTGGCGGTCGCTCTGCTGTTGTGCCTTCTTCTTTGCTGCGCTGATTCCCATGAACGGAACCAAAGCCAGAAGAAGGGTGATCATGATATTCTTATATATATGAATCATAGATAGTTGCAATTTTATGAGTTTGTTGAATTCTGTTAAACGATGATTGCAGTATTATCATTTCATGCTGCAAATGTAATTAAAATAATTTAGAAACGAGCAGAGCGACCGTGTTTTTTATCATTTTTTCAACACTGGAGCACCATTTTCCCAGGAAATAGGTATCCAGAGATGACGACTGTCGCTCAAATGTTTCGGATTCCACATATCTGCCATGAATACATAGTCGGCGCCATGGAACATCTTCTTCTGTGCAGCAGTTTCCACCTTATATATATAGGTACCCTGTGCACCGAAGGTCTTGTCGGCACCCTCGCCACGGCATGGATTAGGCAACTGCTCCCAAGGACCGAAGATATTCTTAGCCTTGAACATGCGGGCTGCATTTGGAGCCCAACCGGTACATCCGCTGGTAATCATCCAGTAGGTGCCATCCTGCTTGAAGATGGTTGGAGCCTCGTTCTGTCCGCCGGCAGCTACTCGTACGTAGCAACCGTTGTGCTGCATGTAGTCATCTGTCAACTGTGCAATCTGGAGTGTCAGGTTTTCCTCTGAAGAATAGATGTGGTAAGCCTTGCCATCATCGTCGATGAAGATGGTCATGTCTCTCGACATCTGTCCTCCCTGGAAGTCTCTCATCCAGAACATACCTCGTTCTATCTGAGTGCGCCAGGCTGGAGTCCACCACTTTTTCAGTTCAGGGAAGAGAAGCTGATGCTTGAGGTCGGTGGTATCTGGTTTGGAGAATCCGATAGGATAGATTCCCGGATTCACTCTTCCTGAGCGAACGAACTTGAATGGTCCGAAAGGAGTATCGCTGGTTGCCACACCATAACGGGCAGCCCCATATCCCCTTCCCTTCAATTCGAGATGGAACCACATGACGAACTTCCTGGTCTTCTGATTGTAGAGAACCTTTGGACGCTCGATGATGCAACCACCCTCGATGTCGCTGCCTGGTTCATTAGAAACAGGGAGTACCAATCCATGGTTGGTCCATTTCTTGAGATCCTTGGAAGTGAAGCAGCTTACGCCGAGAGAGCTGTAAGGCTTGCCATTCTGCGAACGGCTTTCGCCATACCAGTAGTAGGTACCCTTGTAGTTGAAGATGTTGCCACCGTGCGCATTGATATGCTTACCGGTATTGTCTTTCCATACACCTCCGTCCATCGGAGCCTGTGCCAGAGTTGGGAGACAGGACATCATCCACAACATGATAAATACGAAAAGTTTATTCATTTTGCTGATGTATTATTAAGTTAGTGAAAATTGAGATAAAAGGGCTGAAAACAGCCAAAAATGACTATTACAGCCCTCTTGTTACCAAATACCAATCTTAATCCTTATCCTCATTCTTATTCATTCTCCGGATCATACACCACCTTATTGGCGTTGAATACAGCAAGCTCTGCAAGGTTGAAGTACTTCTTGTCGCCGAAGGTCTTGGTAACAACCAGACGGAGATGAGTGAACGGTTTGCCGGCATCGATACCCTCAGAGGTATATTCTGCCTGGCTGGCAGAAGGAAGACCAGAGAGGATTTCCTTGATGCTCTCCCAGTTCTCTCCATCATTGCTGATTTGGATATCGAGATTTTCAGGACCTACCTGAGAACCGTTACGGTTGCGATACCAGAACATGAATACCTGATGAGCCTCCTTGAAATCAATCTGGATATATTGAGGAAGAGGCTTCTGAGGAGATGACCAGCGGGTATGGAAGAAACTGTTATAGTTGCCATCCACCAGGTTCTTGATAGGGCCCTCAGAAGGTTCCTGATCATCGGTACTCAACATGTCTGCTGTGACATTTATCTTATCACCTTTGGAATAGGTAACGGTAGCAGGAAGCAAACCCGACTGAGCCTTTACCTGCATAGGAGCTCCCGCCTCGTTCTTGTCGTTGAATGCCTGGAAGGTGAAGGTGTAGTCACCATACTTCTTCAAAGTATTCTCGATGAGGAGCGTACGGGTATGGATAGAAACCACATTGGTTACCGTCTCCTGATTAGCTGGATTTACATACGAAATCTTCATGTATGAGAAGGTGGAATCGGCAGGAACTGTCCAGTTCAGACGGATGGCACCAGGAAGAGCCTCGGATGTAACAGCAGAAGCATCAATAGTCTTTGGAGCTCCTGTATAACCCTGATATTCGAAATCGGTGATATTGCTATCACAGGAAACCAAGGCTGCCATTCCAACTAATGCACTAAATATATATTTAATTGCTTTCATTGTTTTGTCTATTTGTTTGTTCTACTTGGGATTGCCCTGCTCCTTATATTTAAACGTCGCTATATATAATAAGGTGACATATATATAATAAGGTGAAGAGCAATCCATGTATTTACTTTGATTGATTACCAGCCAGGATTCTGCTTGAAGTCTGGGTTGGTATGCTTCAGGAGTTCACTCTTGGAGATTGGGAAGAAATACATCTTGTCGTCCCAACCACGATTCACGACATTGCGCTTGTAAGTGAATGTTCCATCCTCATTCTTGGTAATCTTCATCTCTGTGATAGAAGCCAGCTTGCTGCCTTCCTTCCAGCGGCGGACATCGTAGAAACGATGACCCTCGAAAGCCAACTCTACCATACGCTCGTTCTCATACTTCTTCCAGAACTCGTCGTTGTTCAAGCCTTCTGCCAGTTCTGGCATCTTGACATCCTGACGGTTGCGGATTACGTTTACAGCCTGACGTGCAGACATAGGCAACTCTACCGTTGTAGCATCGGCACTGCCAAGATACTTGAAGGTAGCCTCTGCATAGTTGAGATAGAACTCGCCCAGGCGGAACATAATCCAGGCATGAGGAGAATTGGTACTGTTGACAGAAGAGATGTTGACAGAACCATCACAATACTTCTTCAGATAGTAGCCTGTAGGAGTAGCACCCACGATAGGTTCACCATTCTTACCACCATAGTAAGTCTCCAGGGCATCACCATTGTATGAAGGCCACTTCTTCTCACCGTTTACGGCGATGGTCATAGCAAAACGTGGGTCACGACCAGCGTATGGATTGGCTGCATTATAACCGCTTCCCTCCTCGTTCCAGAGCTTGCCGGTTTTCTGTATCTCGTAAGCATCTACAAGAGTCTGGGTAGGACAGTTGCCACCATTACCATTCTCCAAGCCACGTGGATAGTTGTTATACTCGAAACCATTCTGGGAACCTACACGGCGGGCGAAGATAACCTCCTTAGCCTGCCAGTTGTTGGAGCCCCAAAGGTCAGAGTACTTACCCAGCTTCAAACCAGCCTTTTCACACTCATCGATAACCACCTTGCTGGCAACAGCAGCCTTGTGATAAAGCTCCTTATCACCTGTGGTATTGAAGAGAGGACTTGCCTCATAGAGCAAGGTACGAGCCTTGAGAGCAAGGACGGTCAACTTATTGACACGTCCGGTCTCGTTAGCTGCAGCATCATCGCCCAGGGTAGAGTAATCTACAGGCAACTTATCAGCGATAGCATCACACTCGCTTACGATGAAATCCATCACTTCCTTGGCAGGAGTACGAGGAAGAGCATTTGCCTCATCCTCACTCAAAACCTCAGTAGTGAAAGGAACATCACCAAACTTCTCTACTGCTGTGAAGTAGAAGTAAGCACGGAGATAACGAGCCTCATACTGCAAGCGCTCGAAACGAGCCATCTGGGCAGCATAGTCCTTATTGAACTTGTAGTCAGAGAAATCACACTCATCCTTGTGAGCCAGATAATAGTTGGCTGCACGGATGGCAGAATAGTTGTTACTCCAGCTGTCCTTGGCATTCAATGCACTCCAGGCACCGTTGGTAAAATCCTGTACGCTACCGTTCTTCCAGGAATATTCAGCCTCATCACAGGCAGAAGCAAGCATTCCCTTGCCGTATGGTCCGAAACCATCCTCCAACTTACCATAGATGTTGGTAACGAAGCCTACTGTATTATCAAAATTGGTAAATACATAGTCCTTATCGTAATTGGTATACTCATGATAGTCCATCTCATCACCGCAAGATGCGAGCAATGCCAAGCAAATCATGCCACCAAATATATTCTTTATTTTCATTGTCGTATTCTTTTAATGTTGATGATTAGAAACCAAGTACGAGACCGAGAGATACTGAACGGTTTACCGGATAGGTTGCACCATAGCACTCAGGATCCGACTCCTTGATATGATCGAAGCAGAGCAAATCTACACCACGAACATACAACTTGGCATTGTTGATAAACTTTGTTGCACCCAAGAGAGACTTAGGGAAGTTGTAGTAAACTTCTACATTTCTCAGCTTGAGGAAAGAGCGGTCAGCCAACCAGATAGAGTTGTATCGATTGTTGTTGTCATTGGTCTCAGCAGACAAACGAGGGAACTTGGCTGTTTCTGCTGTTGCTGGAGTCCAACGGTTGTCGAAATAATACTGACCGATATTGGTATTGTTTACCAAAGGACGATACATTGACTGAGTGTCCAGATAAGCACTGTAGTTAGCTGCACCCTGGAAGGTTGCAGTGAAACCTAAGCCCTTATACTCCAGACCGAGATTGAAAGAGTAGTAAATCTCAGGACAGGTAGTATTGTAACCCATCTTTACTACATCATCCTCGTTGATGATTCCGTCACCATTCTGGTCCTTGTACTTGATGTCACCAGGCTTGCACTGGGCAAACTGCTGGGCTGGACTGTGGTCGATATCAGCCTGATCCTTGAAGAAGCCTACAGCCTGAAGACCGAAGATCTGACCTACAGGATTGCCGGTACGCTTCAGATAATCGTAAGCACGTGGCTCCTCATATTCTTCCTTGATTTCGTTCTTTGCCAAAGTGTAGTTCACACCAGCTGTCAACTTCAGGTCCTTAGCGATTTCCTTGACATAGTTGGCACCGAGTTCTACACCCCAGCTATCCACGATACCACCATTGATATAGCGGTTGGAAGCACCGAGAACAGAAGAAACCTTACCACCAGCATTCACCCACTGACGGTCACGACGCTGATAGTAGCCATCTACAGTCAGGTTCAAGCCGCCCAATACGGTAGCATCCATACCAACATTATACTTGGTAGCACGCTCTGCCATCACATTGGTAGAAGCCAGACGACCTTCAGACCAACCGCCGGAAGAAGAAGCATTGTCCTTTCCTACGAAGTAGCTGTTGCCACCGCCAAAGGTCTGGTTCCAATATCCTTCTGCTGGAATATAATCCAGATTGATGATACCCCATGAAGCACGGAGCTTCAGGAAGTCGATGAAGGATACATTCTGCATGAAATTCTCCTTGCTCAATACCCAGGCAGCAGAAAGTGTTGGTGAGAAATTGGTACGATGACCTGGAGCCAACTTGTTGGATGTTGCCAAAGACAGGGAAACATCTGCCAGATATCTCTCCTTATAACCATAGTGGTTGTAAAGGGTAGCTGTGGTACGATACTGGGTATTGTTCTGACCGTTCCAGTTGCGGAATTCATAGTTCCACATCAATACTGAGCTGATGCTGTGGTCACCAAATGTATGATCGTAGTTGGCACCGATACCGAAGTTGAAATTGCGGTTCTGCCAGTCGAGCTTGCTGTCTTCTGACATGGTACCGTCCTTACCTCCTGTATAGTGAGAGAATGCTGTCGGTTTTCCATCCTTCCACTCGGTAGCTGTATCCATACCATATTTATATTCCTTGGTATGATTCTCCCAGTAAGCAGCAATGTTGTCGTAAGCAAAACGGGTCCATACGCTCAGACCATCGGTTACGGAAGAAAGGTCCTGACTCAAGGTCATGTCGGCAAAGAGAGAACGGGTATGAGCCTTGCTGTAGGCACGTCCCTCGGTCAGAGCCACAGGGTTGTAATAACCTGTCCATGTGGTGTTACCACCCCAGAGTCCGGCTTCGGTCTTGACAGGGAAAGCTGCTGCAGGAACGGTATAGATCTTGCCCCAGAGGTCATCGCTCGACAAACCAGGACGGGAAGCCTCCATCAGGGTTCCGCTGATGTTTGCCATCAACTTGGTAGTTGAAGTCAAGTCAATATCCAGATTGGTGCGAATGCTTCCCTTGGAATATTTATTCTGGGTAGAATAACCGGAATTCTCCTTTGGATGGGCGATGAATCCCAGATTGCTGATCAAATTGACATTGGTATAGTAGCGCAGACGCTCGCCACCACCACGGAATGTCAGATTGTAGATATCGCTGGAACCGTTGTTCTTGAAAGTCTCGTTGATCCAGTCTACATTTGGATAGAGATATGGGAACTCACCACTCTTGAAGTAGCCCAACTCTGCATCTGAATAGCGTGGAGACTTGCCATCGTTGGCGTATGCCTCGTTCAATCCTACAGCATAGTCGTAGGCATTGACGAACTTAGGGCGACGTGCCTCCCAATTGAAGGCATGGTCGTAAGTAAACTTGATTTCGTTGGTCTTGTACTTACCACGCTTGGTCACGATGTTAACCACACCGTTGGCACCCTTGTAACCATAGAGAGCTGTTGCAGCAGCATCCTTCAGTACATAGACATTCTCTACTTCCTCAGGAGAAAGATAAGTGATGTTACGCTCGATACCATCCACCAGGATCAGAGGAGAAGAACCATTAAGGCTCTGCAAACCTCGAACATAGAATGAAGGCTCGTAAGATGCATAGTCACCTGTGCCCTGAAGGGCTGTCAAACCAAGTACACTACCGCTGAGCAATGAGTTGCCGATGTTCTTGGAAGAACGCTTGTTGAACTCATCGTTGGAAGCACTGGCAACAGACATGGTAGACTCGCCTACGTTCTGCTTGATGCCAAAACCCAGTTCTACAGGACGGCTGGCATAATCCATCACCACCTTGATCTCCTTGCTGCCATTGAGGGCAACGGTCTTCTTCGACTGGTCTGGAGCATCGATAACCAACTGGTCGTTGGCACTGGCACCAATCTCAAAGGCGCCATTCTTATCGGTATAAGCCTTAATGAGCTTATTATTTTGAATTTCCACCAAGGCACCAGAGACAGGATTACCCATCTTGTCGACTACCACACCACTGACATTACCACTCTGAGCAAACGCAGAGGTGCTAGCCAAAAGTACCGAAGCGAATAATATATGTCGTTTCATATCTATTCAATGAAAAATTTATAATTTATAATGTATAACGAACAACCTGGACTAACGCCATTATTCATTATCTATCGTACATTATCTTTACCATCCAGGGTTCTGAGTCAAACCATAGCCCTTGTTGATTTCTGTAGAAGGGAAGGCATTGAGATACCACTTGCTGTCCCAGTTGGTCCACCATGAACGAGCCACGTTGCGAATCTCGAACTTCTCGAATCTGTAGTGGGTTGGATAGCTCTTCTCATAACCTTCATTGCCTTGCTTGATACCCTGCCACTGGTAGTTATAATCCTTACCATCCTTCTGGCGATACATGCGGAGGCCATGCAAAGGCTTCTGGAAGATATCGGCACGACGGTAACGCACCAAGTCGAAGAAACGGGTCTCCTCGAAACCAAGCTCTACGGCACGCTCCTTCATCACGGCATCGATAACTGTCTGCTTATCAGACCAGTTCTTGGAAGCATCCGACTCCTTCAAGCCTTTCAGACCTACACGGGCACGAACAACATTCACATTATCAATAGCCTTATCCAACTGACCATTCTGTGCTAGAGCCTCGGCATAGATGAGATACATCTCTGCAAGACGGAGGTATGGCCAAAGGGTGACACGGTTGCGCTCATTATTGAAATAGAACTTGTTGTTGGCAAAACCTGTAGCAAACTGACCGCTCTCAGACTCACCGGCACCATCACCACCATTGGTACCCTTGTACCAGTTCTCATAACGGTTGCCGCTATAGTTACCATTATCATTCATGGTCTTCTGTACACCATTCACTATCATGGTTTCATACAGACGAGGGTCACGGGTCAACTCGAAATTCTTGCTAGGATTGACGAACATCGTGTCTGGATCACCAGCCAGAGTCTTGTCCAGATCAAATGGACGACCATCCTTCCAGTCGAACATCTCCATGTACTCAGCAGTTGGAGTATAACCACCATTGCCATTCCAATCCTGGAAGAGATAGTTCCATGCCCAGTCGTCTCTGAATCTTACACGGGTGCTGAGCAGCATCTCTGTAGTACCACGGCTGGAATAACCCTTACGGAAGGCAGCACGATACTGACCGGATGAGGTTCCTTCAGCCTGTACCAGCTGATAATAACCATCGGTACCCAACTCATTGAAAAATTCCTGGCAGGCAGTCAAGCATCTGGTCCAGCGCTCTGCACTGTAATTACCATACCAAGCCTGATGCTTCTCGTTAGCCTCATCTGATGCACTGCCAGCGTATGGCTGGTCATTGTTAAACAGAGGAGAAGCTGCAAAAAGCAGAATCTTGCACTTCAAGCCCATGGCTGCAGCCTTGGTGAAACGGCCATCCCAGTTAGCCTGCTCAGACTCATCCAGGTTCCATGGAAGGTTAGGAGCTGCCTCATCGAGCAGTCCAACCATAAAGTCAACAGTCTCTTCCACTGTACCACGAGGCAACTCGTAGGTACTCTCTGTACCAGCGAAAGAGTTCTTGACGATAGGAAGGCCACCGAAATGGCGGAACATATCGAAGTAGCGGGAAGCAATGATGCACTTAGCCTCAGCCTTCAAGCGGCTCTTCTCGCTCTCCTCCATATCAGGAGTATTATCTACGTTCTCCAGGAAAATATAAGCAGCACGTACACCCTCCCATACTTTCTCGTTGGTATAACCGAACTTTCCACGGTCGCCTGCCTTGTAAGCACCTGAGTAGTAAAGACGGTTCACGTCATCCCAGGAGTTATGGCTGTGCCAGCAATCAGACAAGGTCTCAAACACACCGGTATTCATCTTTACCTGCACACCACCATCCCAATAGAATGGCAAGCCATAGTACATATAAGAATAGGTCTTCCAGAGGAAGTCGCGGGTATATTCCGCATTATTGAAAATCGTATCCTTGGTAACATCGCCACCAGGAGCCTTTTCCAGAAAAGAATCACCAAACTTCCAGTCGTCTACACAGCTGGTTGTCATAGATGACAGTGCAAAAGCAAAGAATGCACCTATTAATATTTTATGTAATTTCATAATTGTCGTTTATTTTTAGAATCCAACCTTCAAACTCAAAGAGAATGATCTTGTCAATGGATAAGATGGACGGGAACTTGTACGAGACTCTGGATCACCCCACTTGAAGTCTGTGATGGTGAAGAGGTTATAACCGCTCAATGCCAAAGTCAGGTTGTTCATCTTTATCTTCTTCATGAATGGGAAGTCGAAATGGTATGCAATCTGTGCATTCTTCAGACGCAAGTATGAAGCGTTCACCTCATAGAGCGTAGAACCTGCATAGTTGTTGCTTGCATTCAGCATGGTAGCACGTGGATATTTGGCATCAGAATTGTCCTTGCCTTCCTGCCAGGTATGGTCGTACTGATACTTCAGCAAGCCCTTCTGACCGGTATCTCCCAATGGCTGGCGGAATGTCTCATCCAGCATACGGCTCACGTTCCATGCTCCGGTCCACTGTGTACTCACTTCGAGATTCTTCCATCTGAAGCCAAGGTTTACACCGATTACGTACTCAGGGTCATCGGTATGTCCCAATTCGTATGACTGGTCATTGGCATCAATCACACCATCCTTGTCCAAATCTACATAGATGGCATCACCATACTGCAATGTCTGCTTATGGTCTGGAATATGCTCGCCAAACTCAGCAAAGTACTTCTCGTCAGAATCCTTCTCATAGAATCCCCAGAACTTGCGAATCAGACGGGAACCGATACGATGACCCTTCTGCTCCATCCAGGAATAGTTCTGCGGTGCCTCGTAAAGCTCCTTGATTTCGTTCTGGTTGTAAGACAGGTTTCCTTCTACCCAGTAGGTTACGTTCTTGCCAATCTTGTCGTTCCACTTCAGGGAGAGTTCATAACCCCAGCTGTCAACCTCTCCAAGGTTAGCTGCAGGCAAGGTAAAACCTAACAAGCCAGGAGCAATACCACTGCGAACCAGGATGTCGGTACGATGCTCCTTATAGTAGTCGAAAGTAGCCTTCAGACGATTGTTCAGAATGTTCAGATCTACACCATAATCCTGCTTGAATGACTTTTCCCAGGTTACATCAGCATTGTTCTTGCTTGATTCCCAGGCTCCTGCTACAAAGTTGCCGGTATTGACACCGAAGTTATAACCGCTACCTACGCCATAAGGGTCGGCAAGATACATGAAGCGGCTGCCACCAATTTGGTCGTTACCTACGAGACCCCATGATGCACGGACCTTGAAGTAATCTACCACCTTGCGCAAAGGCTTGAACAAAGGTTCCTCACTGATGATCCAACCTAATGAACCTGCTGGGAAGAAACCATAGCGCTTTCCCTTGGCAAAGTTCTCGGAACCATTGTAACCTACGTTAAACTCTGCCATATAACGGTTGTTCCAGTCGTAGGTAGCACGACCTACCATTCCTACATATCCTCTAGGAATAGAAGAATAAGTGCCAGGATAGTAATACTTTGACTGGTTGTAAAGAACCAAACCGCCTACATGATGCAATCCGAAGCCACGGTTGTAGTTCAGGCTAGTCTCAAAGTACCAGTTACGACCCTTGCCAAAGCTCTCACCATAACCCAGCTGTGAATCGGTACCGTTCTTGCGATACTCTACGGTTCCGTCTGGCTGCATCACTGGTGTATAATAGGCAGCAGAAGCACCACGCGACTTAGTTACGCTATAAGAGCTGTTGTAGGAACCCTTCAACTTGAAGGACAAACCCTTGGTAATGACATCGAGTTTCTGATTCAATACAACATCGGCATTCAATGTATTGGAATTTTTGGACATATAACCCTTACCATAATAGGAATACAGACCAGTTACACCGGTAAACGGCATGTTGTCGCAGTCATTGTAATCGGTACCCGACAAGAGATACTTGCCGTTGATGACACCAGGACTTGAGAATGGAGTTGCCCAATACAGCTTACGGAACAACTGGTTGTTGTCCTCACCGGAATATGGAGTATTCTTTGTATCAACACGACCACCCAGATTTACACTGATGGTAGTAGTCTTGGTTACATCGAAGTCTAAGTTGGCACGATAGTTGAAACGCTGATACTTGAAGTTGAAATCGTAAGGCAGAGACTGCTGCTTGAAGAGACCATCCTGGGTGAAGGCACCTGCAGATACGAAATAGCGCATGCGGTCGGTACCACCAGAAATATTCACATTGTGCTGTGTCTGGATGGCATGATCCTTGAAACAGTAATCAATCCAGTCGGTATCAGGGAAACGGAGAGGATCGGAATGATCCTTGAACTTCTGAAGAATCTCATCTGAGAAAGGAGCAGTAGCAGCACCATCATTCAACTTCTGCATATTATAATAAGAAGCATACTCGTAAGCGTTAGCCAGCTTGATAGGATCAGTAGGCACGATGACGCTCATGGAAGTATTGGCAGAAATCTTAGCCTTTCCCTCCTTACCACGTTTGGTAGTTACGAGGATTACACCGTTGGCACCACGCACACCGAATACGGCTGTGGCTGATGCATCCTTCAATACGGTAATGCTCTCGATTTCGCTTGGGTCGATGTCGTTGAAGTCACGCTCTACACCATCCACCTGAATCAATGGAGATGAATTGTTGGTAGTAGCCTGTCCACGTACCAGGATAGTTGCAGCATCAGCTCCCGGCTCACCGGAATACTGTACAGAAGAAAGACCTGGAACTACACCAGAAAGCATATTGTTGATGGAACCGGTAGGAACCTTGGTCAGCTCGCTACCATTGATATTAGAGATAGCACCCGTTACAGTTACCTTCTTCTGTACACCGTAAGCCACAACCTGTACATCTTTCAACACCTGGGAATCATCCTCAAGAGTGACAGCGATGGAACCACGACCCACCTTTACAATCTTTGGCTTGCAGCCTACATAAGTAAACTGCAGGGATTGTCCACTTTTGGCTTTGATTTTGAAGTTACCATCCAAATCGGTAACTGTCGCAATCTTAGTGCCAACTACACGTACGGTAGCACCTATGATAGGTTCTCCCGATGCGTCTTTTACTACACCTTCCACTTCATTGCCCTGCTGAACAGCCTGGATGCCGTTCTCTACAGCCAGCAACTCCTGTGGCAGCAAAGTCAGCCCAGCCGACATTGCCATCATGAAAAAGAGGCTTCTTGACGAAGTTTTCAGATCGACTTTTTTCATTAGTTGCAAAAATTCGTTATATATATACGTTTTGTTTATTCTGGATGCAAAATTCGGTCTTTTCTGTTAATATAAGGTAAAAAAATCGATATTCATAGGGAACATATCGTTAAAAACTACTTATTTATGCCCTTTTTTACTAAAAACGTTATAACTTTGCAGCAAAAATTAAGAATCTAGAAATAGCAGATAAAAGATATGAAACCAACTATCATTCACATCCTTATTGGTCTGATATGCTTTATCTCCCAGGTCAAAGCACAGAATTTTCCATTCCGTTATCTCCCTCCTATTACCATTGCGCCTACCGAAGAGGCAAGCTGCATGTTCTTCGACAAGGAAGGCATGATGTGGGTGGGAACCAATGCCGGAGTGAAATCATACGATGGCTATCATGTGAAAACCTACAAGGCGAACGCTTACCAGCCGGGCATCCTGCCCAACAATACCATCCGTTCCATAGCCGAAGATCATCAGGATAATCTCTGGCTGGGAACTCGCAATGGTCTGGTAAGAATGAACAAACGCACCGGAAAGTTCAAGACATTCTTTCTGCCAGATGAATCTCAGCGCATCATCTATACCCTCTTCGTATCAAAAGATGGAACTTTATGGATTGGAACTGATGGCGGACTTTCCTACTTCAATTCCAAGACAGAGACGTTCTATACCTATAATAATAAGAATACGTGGCTCATTGACGTAGATGGCAGCAAAAACAGAATAACCAACTATAGCGTGAAAGCCATCATAGAAGACAGAAACGGCGACCTGCTCATCGGCACCTGGTCGGCAGGTCTCATGCGCTTCCGCCGTGGAGGCAACACCTTCTATCGCTATCCACAACTCAACGACGCCAATTCCGCCTACTCCCTCTTCCTCGACAAGCACAACCGTCTGTGGGTGGGAACCTGGGGATACGGTGTTGTGCGTCTGGACAATCCGCAGAATGTGAGACAGCCGGAGATGCATCAATACCCGTATAGCACCAACCATTTTGATACCTTCTATAAGATAGTACACGACCCTGTAACGAAAACGCTCTGGGCATGTACCCGAGAAGGTGCGTGCTATCTCGAAAAAGATATGCCTAATGCAGAATGGAAAGGATATACCTCCATCGGCAACAACCCCCTCAACTTCAACAACGATATCGCTACCGATGGCAAGGGAAACATCTGGCTCTGTACGCAGAACAACGGCATTCTGCAGGTCAATACCCAGCCTTCGCTGTTCAAACTTTGGAATCTCGATACCAGTCATACTCATCTCACCATCAACTACGTATATTCCATACTCACTACCGACGGCGAGAATTTCTGGCTGGGATTGAATCCATACGGCATCGCCCTGCACAACCGCAAAACTGGCAAAACGCTCTTCAACCAGGAGATTGCGGGCTTTGCCGGCATCCCGTCAAGAGTCTTCACCACAAGTATCTCGGATATTGTCCAAAGAAGCAATGGAGAAATCTGGATAGCCAACAACAATTATGGCATCATCGTCAAACCTTTGGGTAAACCAGCCTATCAGATCAAGCACGAAACCCATCCATCGGTAATCAGGGAAGATTTCGTCAACACCTTCTTCGAATCGGGAGATAAAACTCTGTGGATAGGACAGCGCAATGGTCTGAGCATCGTTACCCCAGATAATCAGAGCCATCTGATCGCGATGAAGGAAGGTAAGAAAGACTTGACTTCATGCGACATCCGCCATATCTCGCAAGACAAGAAGGGAAATATCTGGCTTGCTACCGATAATGAAGGCATCATCCGTATATCAGGTAACGCCAGGAATCCAAAGTCGTTGAAATACAAGCAGTATAATCCTGACCATCACAATTTCGCCATCGATGATGCCACTGCCTGCCTTGAAGACTCGAGAGGAAGACTTTGGGCAATATCAAACAGTGGCGGACTCTTCCTATATAATAAGGTGGAAGACCGTTTTGAACCGAAGAACCATGAATATCATCTGCCGGGCGACCGTGTGCTCACCATCAAGGAAGATGAGAAGGGCAATCTCTGGCTCACCACCGACTATGCCCTCGTGAACATCATCTGGGGCAATGACAGCGAAAAACCGCAGGACATCACCTACTTTACCAACGAGGACGGCATAGGAAATGTTCTCTTCTCGCCAAATACGGCATGCAGATATGGCAAGGAACTCTTCTTCGGAAGCCGGACCAGCTTCTTCTCGTTCATACCGTCCATGAAGGCTAAACTAAAAGGAAATAGAAGACCGAAACTGGTGATAACAGATATCATCATTGATGACCAGCCTTTCGCTCAACTCGATTCTATTGACAAGGAAGAGATTTCGAAAGAAATGCCAGCCTATACCCGCAAAATCACGATACCGGCAATGGTGAAGAAATTCTCTGTAGAGTTTTCTCTCCTCACCTACGGCAATACAGAGAAAAACGTATATGCCTACCAGCTGGATGGGTACGACGAAGACTGGCAGTACTGCAACAAAGGGTTGCACAGAGCTGCCTTCCAGAATCTTCCTTCCGGAACCTACCACCTGAGGGTAAAGGCTACCGATGGCTATGGTCAGTGGCAGGAACTGCCCTACACCATCACCATCAAGGTGTTGCCGCCTTGGTATGCTTCCCGAATAGCCTTCATGTTCTATATCCTGATGCTGATAGGTGGCATCTTTGCTGCTGCCAGATGGTATAAGGAGCGGGTGAAGACCAGAAACAGCCTGCAGATGGGTGTTATACTTACCAATATCACCCACGAGCTGCTCACCCCTCTTACCGTCATCTCTGCCACCATCTACAAACTCAAGGCGATGGCACCACAGTATGAGGAAGATTACATGGTGATGGACAGCAACATCAACCGCACCACCCGACTCCTGCGACAGATCCTGGAAGTGAGAAAGTCGCAGGCAGGACAGCTGCATCTGCTCGTGAGCCGCCGAAACCTGATTTCGTTCATAGAAGAAGCTTGCGAGAATATCCGTCCGATGGCTGAACACCAGCAGGTTACCCTATTCCTGGAGAAGCCGAAGGCTGAAGGTATGGCATGGTTTGATGCCGACAAGATGGATAAGATCATCTACAATCTGCTCTCCAACGCCATTAAATATAATAAGGTGGGAGGCAAGATTGATGTATCACTCAGCCTCAGCAAGGAGCAGGCGGTCATCACGATTGCCGATAATGGCATCGGTATGTCGAAGGAGAAGATGAAGCATCTCTACACCCGATTCTTCGATGGCGACTACCGCAAGCAGAACATGCCGGGAACCGGCATCGGACTGTCGCTGACCCACGACCTGGTGAAACTGCATCATGGCAACATCCAATGTGAGAGTCAGGAAGGCGAAGGCACTACCTTCACCATTACCCTGCCTATCAGAAAGAGTGCGTATGCACCAGATGAAATAGACTATTCTGACAAACCAAATGCAGTAAATCAGGAAGCCATCAGACAGGCAAGCCAGGAAACGGAGCAGGAATCCCAACCTGCTTCTGAAGACAAACCTAAGCTGGCACCTGTCCGCCAGAGCATCTTCATCCGTAAGAATGCAAGCAAGATCCTGGTGGTGGAGGACAACGAGGAACTGCTCGCCCTGATGCTGCAGGTATTGAGCAAGAACTATCATGTGTTTACGGCAAAGAACGGAAAGCAGGCGATAAACATCATCATGAAGGAGAAACTCGACCTCGTGGTGAGCGACGTGATGATGCCAATCATGGATGGTATCGAACTGACCAAGCAGCTGAAGTCTGACAAGAGTTTCTGGCAGTTGCCAATCATCCTGCTCACCGCCAAGAACAAGGAAGAGGACAAGACCGAGGCTTATGCCGTAGGAGCAGATGCCTACATCACCAAGCCTTTCAAGTTTGAGGAGCTGGAAGTCCGGATCAATGCCCTTCTTGCCAACCGCAAGAAGATGATAGAGAAGATTCAGGCAGAAGTTTCGCTCCAAACCAGCACGGAGAGCGAAACACAGACTGCGTTACATTTGAGCAACCCAGATCAGGCATTCATCACTCGTGCCACAGAGGTAGTGATGCAACATCTTGCAGATGGCGATTACAACCGCGAGTCTTTTGCCAAGGATATGGTGATGAGCGAATCCACCCTATATAATAAGGTGAAAGCCACAACAGGGCAAACGGTCATTGCCTTCATCACCAGCATCCGCCTGAAGGAAGCGCAGCGCATCATCCGGTCGAACCCTAACATTCTGATCAGCGAAGTGGCAACCCAGGTGGGCTTCAACACTCCGAAGTATTTCTCCAAATGCTTCAAGAAGGAGTTCGGCATCTTCCCGAAGGAGTATGCTGAGAAACTGAAAAACGTCAATTAGCATGATTAGTCGTGGAAATCCATTGTTTTTTCGCACATTTCCACGACTAATCAATACGATCTCCCTATCATTATTTTGCGCGAAACGATATTTATAGTATCTTTGCAGCCGAGATAATCTTGTTTTCGTGTAAATTTCACCAAACAATAATCTTGTTTTCGTGTAAGATATGGTTCCATTACTATAACGCTCCGAGTCTTCACTATGGATGACTTATTCCGTATCTAAAAACTCCAAAAGCCTAGAGGAAAAAGTAATTGTTATTAGGGAAAATCTCCGTTCAGCGACGTTGAACCGCCGTTCAAAAGCTTTGAACGTACATTCAACGACGCTGAACACACATTCAGCACTTTTGAACGAAGATTTCCCCTAATGACAAAAACATATTGATCGTGCAGTAAATACTATTTCCATTAGAAGAAGATAGTACTGATTTTATTCATTTTATCCATCGTATTGAATAAAATCAGTACTTTTTTATTCAATACAAATGATATATTGAATATTTTTTGTATCTTTGCCTCGGTTTAATCAATTCATCAGAAGAGAAATGAGAACAATTATCAATAACCAGAAAAAGGAACGGGATATTCTGCTTTCCCGTCCTTACCTTACACGTCATACCCAATATGATGTGGATGAACTGTTGTCAAGTAAGCAAATCAAGTTGATAACGGGTCCTAGAAGAACTGGAAAATCGACCGAGGCTTTACTGATGCTGAAAAGCAGGAACTTTGCCTATCTGAATTTTGATGACGGCAAACTCCTGAGTGCATGGGACGACGATTTGGTTTGGGAAACACTACGTGCCGTTTATCCCGACTTTGAGTATCTTCTGCTTGATGAGGTTCAAAATCTGGATGGTTGGGATTTATGGGTATCCAAGCTTTACCGCATGGGAATCAACATGGTTATTACGGGAAGCAACGCCAAATTGCTGAGTAGCGAAATGGCAACATTACTCACAGGCAGATATATCCAGATAGAGATGCTGCCTTTCAGTCTTTCTGAATTCTTTATCTGGAATCACAGGAATCTTTCGGAAGTATCGGAAATGAAAGATAGCGCATCAGACCTCTCGCTTATAGCAGACTATCTGCACCATGGTGGCTATCCAGAGACAGTAGCAGCAAGAAGTCTGACCCAAAACTATCTCTCCACACTCTTTGATTCCATCATTTGGAAAGACATTGCTAAGCGCCATAAAGTACGCAATGTGGAGGATTTGAACAACCTGGCCATGTATCTGGTTTCTAACTTCTGCAATCCTTTCAGTGCCAACGAACTGGCAGAAGCGCTGGGATTTTCAAGCGTAGCAACCACCAAGAAGTTTATGGGATATTTAAGAGAACCCTATCTCTTGTATTATCTGCCACGTTACAACAACAAGTTGAAAGTGATGAAGAAAGCTCCACAGAAAGTTTATGTAGTTGACAATGGTTTTGTAGAAGCCAAGGCTTTTAATGTGAGTGAGAACTTAGGCAGACTATTGGAGAATCAGGTTTTTATAGAGTTGGTTCGCAGAGGATATCATGCAGAGACATCACTTTTCTATTATCGCTCCCGTAATGACAAGGAGACTGATTTTGTTACAAGGCAGGGGGCTCATGTAGAAAGTCTTATACAAGTATGTTATGATCTCTCTTCCGAACGAACACTCAAGAGGGAGGTAGATAGCATCATAGAATGTGCGGGGGAACTCAAATGCTCTAATTTGACTATTGTTACGATGAATGAGGAAAGAGTAATTGAGAAAAATGGATATAAGGTCAAGGTTTTGCCTATATATAAGTTTTAATGAGCGACAACACTGCGGATGCTGATTCGCGGTGGGTTTCCTTGACATTTGATGTTACAAAACGTTAAATGTTGCCTATTCAAAGACATTTTCTACATAAAAATGCAAAAAGAACGAAAGTTTTGTGTATATTTGCGCCCACTTAAACGTAATTTAAAACCACGAAGGACAGACCTACATCTCTAAACGACTTGGCATGATCAGCCCTCACTGGTTCAAATTTTACCTATCAATAATATAACAATTTTGCAGTCCCAATAAAAAGGGGCTCTAAAAACTCTAAACTTTATGATATGAAGAACGAGAAGAAAAAACAGAAGGAGAATTTAAGGCTTCTCAGAAGCTATTCTCTGTGTGCGTGTATGTTCTTTTTGGGTGGAATCGCTTTTCCTATGCCTTCAAATGCATCTACTGCAACTGAACTGGCTACCCAGCAGAAAGGCAAGCAGATTTCGGGTACCGTAACCGATAGCCATGGTGTGCCTGTGATTGGTGCAACCGTGCTCGAAGTGGGTACAACCAATGCTGCCATCACCGATCTGGACGGTCATTTCACTCTGAATGTACGTCCGGGTGTAAAACTCAAGATTTCCTATATCGGTTTCAAAGACATCCTCGTAACCGTAGGCTCTACCAATGAGTACAACATCGAACTGAAGGAAGATACTGAAGCTATCGAAGAAATCGTAGTTGTAGGTTATGGTACCCAGAAGAAAGTAAACCTCACAGGTGCCATTGCCACCATTTCATCAGATAAGCTGGTCAACCGTACCAGCGCCAACGTAACCAACATGCTGGCTGGTCAGATGCCGGGTGTTACCGTTATCCAGAACAGCGGTCAGCCGGGTGCTGACAGCGGTCTGCTGCGTGTCCGTGGTCTCGGAACCATGGGTAACGCCAGTGCAATGGTTGTCATCGACGGTGTGGAATCTACCATGAGTAGCGTGGATCCTAACGATATCGAGAACATCTCTATCCTGAAGGATGCTGCGGCTTCTGCCATCTATGGTGTGCGTGCGGCAAACGGTGTGATTCTGATTACCACCAAGAAGGGTTCACGTGGCCGCGCCATCGTTTCCTACGACGGATACGTAGGTTGGCAGAGTGCAACCCGAATGCCTAAGTTCCTTGATTCTTACGACTATGCAACCCTGATGAACGAAGCATACAGAAACGACGGATTGAACGAGCCTTACAGTCAGGAAGCCCTGAAGAAATTCAAGGATGGTTCTGACCCGGATCATTATGCCAACTCCGACTGGTTGGGTACCTTGCTGAGCGAGAACGGACTCTTCCACAACCATCACCTGAGCATTAAGGGCGGTAGCGACAAGATTACCTACTCTCTGGCTTTCAACTACCACGACAAGGACGGTTTGATAGAGAATACCAACTACAACAAGTTCAATGTACGTGCCAACCTGGAGGCTTACATCAACAAGCGCCTGAAGGTTACTACCAACATGGCAGTATATCGCAGCGTGATGACTGCTCCAGCAGAAGGCATCGACAACCTGATGCACTACGCATTCCGTGAGACTCCGGTTACTCCTATCCAGTTCAAGAACGGCAACTACGCCCTGTTCAAGAACGAGCATAACTCTGTGGCTTCTGCCCGAAACGGCGGAACCAGCAAGCAGATCAACAACAACTTCCAGGGTAGCCTGGGAATGGATCTCGACATCATCGACGGCTTGAAGTTGCGTGGTATTGCTGCCACCACATTCAACCTGCTGGATAATCCTACCCATCTCTATACCCAGAGTTTCTACACAGCAGATTCAGATACTCCTGTCAAGACAACCCAGAACCAGCTGACTGAGTATGACGCCAAGAAGGTGGAACTGAACCTCCAGGCATACCTGGACTACAACAAGACCTTCGGTAAGCATACCGTAGGCGCATTGCTGGGTTACTCCCAGATTTACAACCAGATGCGCTATCTGCAGGCATCACGAAAGAACCTGCCTAACTCAAATACACTCGACCAGATCAATGCCGGTGAGGTGACCACTCAGACCACTTACGGTACAGAGACAGAATACTCTCTGCGTTCCGTATTCGGCCGTCTGAACTATTCATACGATGACCGTTACCTGTTCGAGGCAAACCTTCGCTATGACGGAACTTCCCGTTTCCCAAAGAACAAGCGCTTCGGTGCCTTCCCATCATTCTCTGTAGGATGGAGAATCTCAGAGGAATCCTGGTTTAATGTTTCTTGGGTAGATAACCTGAAACTCCGCGGTTCATGGGGTCTCCTGGGTAACCAGGACACCGTAAGCTCTAACTATCCTTACCAGACTACCTACGAGTATGGTTACGACTACAGCTTCGGCAACACCCTGTATCCAGGTATTTCCATCTCCAGCACACTGGCTAACAGCGACTTGACCTGGGAGAAGACCAGCCAGTACGACTTCGGTATCGATGCCACCTTCCTGGGCAACAAGCTGACCTTCGGCTTCGACTATTTCCATAAGGAAACCCGCGACATTCTCCTGAAGTTGCCTATCCCTTATACACTGGGTGTAGGTGCTCCTATGCAGAATGCCGGAAAGGTTCGCAACTCCGGTTTCGAGGTGCAGGTGGGTCATAACAACCGCATCGGTGACTGGACTTACAATGTGGGCGCCAACTTCAGCCGTGTATCTACCAAGATTCTCGACCTGAAGGGTGGTGACACTCCTGGACAGTCGGTAGGTGATCCTTTGTGGGCTTACTATGGCTACGTATGCGATGGCATCTTCAAGGATGAAGCCGACGTGAAGAATCATGTTTCTCAGGCTACCGGAGCTCCAAAGCCTGGTGACTTGAAGTATCGTGACCTGGACAATTCCGGCTCAGTAGATAGCCGCGACCGTAAGGTATTGGGTTCTTACTTCCCAAAGATCAACTTCGGTCTGAACTTCTCTGTTCAGTACAAGGACTTCGATATGAGTGCCTTGCTCCAGGGTGCAGCCGACGTAAAGGGTATGCCAGTGCCAGAAATCAGATATGCATTCTACAATGGCGGTAAGGTGACCGATATTCACATGAACCGCTGGACCGAGAGCAATCCTAATCCGAATGCCGCTTACCCACGCTTGTCAATGAAGGATTCTCAGAACCGAGTAACTTCCAGCTTCTGGGTTCAGGATGCATCTTATGCCAAGTTGAGAAACCTGCAGGTGGGTTATACCCTTCCTAAGCAGCTGACTTCTAAATATGGCATTAGCCGATTGAGAATATACAGTAGTATCGACAACCTGTTTACCATCACCAGCTTCGACGGCGTAGATCCAGAGGCAGTATCAGGCAACTACTATCCTCTTACAAGAAATTATTCATTCGGAGTTAATGTAACCTTTTAAAAACGAGTAGATTATGAAATTGAAATATCATTTTTTGAGTGGACTGATCCTTGCCTGCGGTCTGGGATTGAGTTCTTGCAACGATAGCTTCCTGGAGAGAAACCCAAAAGACCAGCTGTCTGACGTATCTTTTTGGAAGACTGCGGATGATGCAAACAAATATGCAACAGGTATCTACCTCTATCTGATAGAGCCGGAGAACCATACTATCATGACCGACTGCTATACCGACAATGCCATCCCGGTTCACGTAGGTGCTGAGCAGGGAGTCTTGTCAGCCGGTACAGCCGTATCGAGCAACCCTCACTTCCTGCAGCTCTGGCAGGCAGCTTACGAGACCATCCGCCGCTGCCAGATATTCTACGAGCACATCGGAGAAGTTTCCATGAACGAGAAGGCAAAGGCGCAGCTCACTGCCGAGGTGCAGTTCCTTGAGGCTTTCGCTTACCACAACCTGTGGAAGTATATGGGCGGCGTGCCTATCCTGGATCATCCGCTGCAGTTGAACGAGCCACTTCCAGCCCGCAGTTCTGCTGAAGAGACCTACGAATATGTTGTGAAGCTCCTGGATAAGGCGGCTCCTAACCTGCCGGAAATCCGTACTGCTGCCGACCATGGTAAGGCTAGTGCCGGTGCTTGCTACGCCCTGAAGGCACGTATGGCTTTCTACAACCACAAGTATGATGTGGCTGAAGCTGCTGCTGAGCAGGTGATGCAGACCGGTAAGTTTGGTCTGTACCCTAACTACGGCGACCTGTTCCAGCCTGTAGCAGAAACCTGCAACGAGATTCTCTTCGACCGCGAGTATGTCGAGAATCCTAAGAATGGTAGCGAGGGTAGCGTGATTGGTCTGTTCTTCTCGCCATGCGACTTCGGTGGTTGGGAGGCTTTGTCTCCTACCCAGGATATGGTGGATGCTTATCCATGTACCGATGGCAAGTCTATCGCAGAGTCTCCACTCTACAACCCGGCCAAGCCATTCGAGAACCGCGATCCACGATTGGCCTACTCTATCTTCTGGCCAGGAACCACCTGTGGTCCGATGACCTTTAACAATAAGTATATGGGTGACGGCAGCCATACCCGTACCGGATACTGCATGCGCAAGTACATCAATCCAGACAACTATGGAATCCAAAATTACGACTGGACCAACTTCATCTACATCCGCTATGCTGAGGTGCTGCTCACTTATGCCGAGGCTCGCAATGAGAACCTTTCTGCTCCAGATGTCAAGGTTTATGATGCAGTGAACCAGATTCGCAAGCGTGTGAACCTTCCTGGTTTGAAAGAGGGTCTCAGCAAGGATCAGATGCGCGATGCCATCCGCCTGGAGCGCCGTCTGGAACTGGCATTCGAGGGAATCCATCTCTTCGATACCCGCAGCTACAGAACTACGGAGAAGGATGTTACCAAGCCTGTTTATGGCATCGATCCTGACGGAAAGAAGATTCTGATAGAGACTCGCAAGTTCAATCCTAACCGCGATTACCTGTGGGCTATTCCTCTGAAGGAAATCGACTTGTCACAAGGTGTCTTGAAGCAGAATCCTGAATGGGATTAATTTTTAGTTATTAAATAAGAAGCCTTCTATCATCGATTGCAACGGCAATCTGACGATAGAAGGCTTTATTCTTACCTCGTTCCTACGAACCGGTATTTCACTTTTGCCATCGGATAATTATCGTTCAATCGCAGAATGATGCGATAGATGTTATCCTTCCACTGTGTCTTCATGATGCCATCCGTCATCTGCACCTTTTCTACGGATGCCGAAAGATACTGCGCATCATATTCCAGACGAACCAAACCGCCCTGCAGAAGGATTCTGCCTGCCTTCTGAACCACTGGCTTGCCATACGCCATCAGGATAATCTGATTATCGAATACCTGGCCATTCAATCTATCTTTCTCAATCTGCAGGGAATCGAGCTTATACTGTTCGGTTACTTCCACCCAGTTGTATTCCCTATCCAGGGCGATGATACGCTGCCACTTATCCACATGCGCCGCCTCGATATATGCCTTTTCGAGATTCAGGGTAAGAGAAGAGATGCCCTCGCTGAATACATGGCTCACTTTCTCGGCACGATATTTCCTGCCATCCTTTTGCTCCAAGCCATTGATGATGGGAACATTGTGATAAGCCGAACGGCAGTTCATCAGCTCGAAACGCTGGTTGCTGAACGATTTCGAGGTATAGGTATCACGTCCCAGGTCGATGACCACCGGCTGATTGTTGTGATAAACGATGAAGTTACCGATGTCGTTATGGTTATGGCTCTCGGCATTGTTACCGCCTTTCGCCGCCACAAACCAGTTCTTGTTGCTCGCCACCATAATCTGGGAATTTACCAGATAAGCATCTTCCGTCTTTGGCTCTACAGCTGCTGTTGCCTGATACTTCGGCAACATGGAGAGGAGCATCAGTTCCCTGCCCAGCTTCGGATAGTTGCCCGATTTCAGGAAGAGCGTAGAAGGCTTGAGGGAATATTGATATTTCTTGCCCACATAAGCTGCCAACTGCATCATCTGCAGGTTCTGGAGATAGGCTCCATAAGGAAAGAGGATGTTGATGTTCGGAACGTTCTGAGCCTGGGCATCCGAGAAATTCACGAAGGTAAGATCGTCGATATACATCGTGGTGATGAATCTGCCCATATTCTCCACCTTTTTCTTCTGAGCATCAGTCAATGTCAGAACCGCCTGCTTAGGGGCAAACTGCATGAAATAGAGCGATTCGAAGAACGAAGCTCCGGCACAGTCCCAATAGCTGACGCCTTCCTCGCAACCGCCATCATCGGGATAACCCTTCAGAAAGGTTCGCAGACATTGCTGCACTCCCTTGAAGGCTGCATCGCGCTGCTTGGCATCAGATTCGCAGATCAAAACAGTTTCCAACCAGTTGCTCGTAATCCAGGTATTCCAGTTGTTGGCATTGTTCTTCCAGCCCTGCGGCTGGTTCAATACCGGCTGCATGAATCGACGATCTATCTCGCTTCTCACCTGATCGCAGAGTCCCTTTTCCTTCCTGTTGATTTCATCTTCCAGCATATAGAGGGTCCAGGCAAGCATGCCTGCCGTCTCTGCATTGAAGAGATCAACTGGCTGGATATCCTTTTCAGGATGGTCTTTCGGATAATGTGCCGGGATTCCCCACCAGGGTTCCTTCTCTATAAAATAATGTAAGCCCTTGCGGATGGAAGGCAGAAACCGTCCCCTGCCCTGCATGATTTCTGCCATCACCAGACAGACAAACTGTTTTCTGATACCAAAGCTAGCCTCCTCGTATCGGGTACGGTTACCATTGGTTCGGAACTCGGCAAAAGTTTCAGCAGGGATGGCATTCCAAGGTTTCTTCTGATAGAGATTGCCCAACCGGATATAGTCGTTGCGCATCGCCACCGGCACCTGCTTCTGCCAATACTTGTCGCCAGCCTTCGGGAAGGGCACAAAAAAAGCCTGTGCTTTCATCAACATGGATGAAAGCACCAAGCCTAATATCATTATCAATTTCTTAGTCATATCGTTTACTTTTTGCGTACAAAGTTACGAAATTATAACAAGACCGAAGTCTAGAAAATGATAATTTTAGAGAAAATATCGCTGTAAAGCGGTATTTTACGAGAGAGAGAGTTTCACATTTTCCTCAGTGTATATCTCCAGAACTTGCTACTTCCTCAAAGAATTGGCTGTCAGTTCCAGAAGGTTCTGCAGATAATCATCGTCTGTATCCTTCTTCATCTTATTCAGCGAAGTGGCGCAGAATTTCTTCTCGTCAGCATTCAGCAACTTGCCGTATCCCTTACAAAGCTTGACTATCTTGTTGGCAATGCCCGTCTGGAGGGTACGCCGAGTCACCTGATTTCCAAAATAAGGGTATTGGTCTCTGGCATTCTTAAAGGCAGCACGGAGCGTATTGAGTTGCATCATAAACTCTGCTGCATCCTTTGGCGGAGTCATCTCCAAGTCATAACTGCGAGCCAGATTCCTGTTATACTTGATGCTGCCTAGGGAAACAAGAGAATCCAAACCTTGAACAGCATTCATCTTATAAGATAATGACACCTTATAAGCTTGCGGATCCTTGGAGTAGAACTTATATACACTGCCCTTTACCGAACGATCCATTCCCTGATACCATACCAAGGCATAAACATATCGCATGGTAGAATCCTTGCTGTCGCGGAAATACTGCAGGTTATAGTTGCGGTCCTTGTGAGTACCAAACTCGTAAGTCATGGAATTATCATTGCCATACCCCACCCGATTCGTTTCAAGACTGAGAGAGCCCGCTTTCTTGGTAAAACTGATATAAGCGAGGCGACTATTGCTCAATAAAGCCTTTTGAAAGGTATCCACCATTTTCTGCTTTCTCTCAGGAATAGCGAACTCAAATCCCTTCATCATACCTATATTGTAGGTATTCATCGTGGAAGAAGTAACGAGGTCGTCTTGCGACAAATCCTGTACGAATTTATCAAAAGCCTGGTCGATGTTCGGTATAGGCTTCTGGGCATGGCAAGCCGAAGAGAGCATCATCAGGCAAGCCACAAATGCTAATTTAAAAGTTGTTTTCATATTCTTCTTCTTTTTAATTGTTTCTTATTAATAAACCTCTTGGTCACCACTCACATAGTCCTCATCATGCACATTCTCCTCGCTTTCGAACGAGGCACTGGCAATTTCGGCATTGAGCGACTGGGTCTGAAGAGCATCGACGAGATAGAGTTTGAAGAACATTTCGTTCTGCTGTGCCTCCATCTCCCTGAGATGCGCATCGGCAAGCATTTCCGGCTCAGCCAACAGAGAATCGGTAGCAATATTCTGAGCTATCCAAAGCTTTGGAGGAGCTGGAGTAAACTTATGCTGACGATATTTCCCTGGCTTGTGCTTCCTCGTTTTGGGAGATACGGAATCACCCGACTTTTTTATCTTTTCAGGCATGGAAAGATCGGCATCTGTCGATTTTTCCTCGTGGACAACAGCAGAATCAACATCCTCCTGAGTCGTTCTGCCATCGAGTTGAGCCATCTTCGAATCGTCCTGATGCCCTGTCTGTTGCCCTACCCAAGGAATAGTAAACCCTATCAACAAGGCGATGGATGCAGCCAAACTAAGCGGCAACCATAGGCGGCGCATTCGTGCCTTAGCCTTTGGATGAGCATTTTCTACATGCTCCTCCGCCTCATGGTCAAGAGGCATCCCCTCATCGAAATATCCAAACATCAGCTGATATTCCTTCAAGTCATCGCTCACATCGGGATGCTGACGAAACCACTCCCCTAGCAGAGCCTCCTCTTCAAGAGTAGTCTCACCAGCCATAAACCGATTGAGCAACAAACGTATATCTTTTTCTTTTTCGTTCATATCATTTTTTCCTCCTTTATTGATTATACCTATTTATATATAAGGGCTATCGACATCTTTTTCTGATTTCCTGCAACATCTGCTTTCTTGCCCTCGAAAGCAAGACAGATACAGATTCAGGGGTGATGCCCACGATTTGCGCTATTTCCTCAGAGCTTTTCTTCTCTACCTGTCGCAGATAAAGCACCTGATATTGGTTGGAGGGCAGAGCCTTGAGGCGTTTTTGCAGCCACAGCTCATTCTCCGAGTTTTCCACTTCCACATCGGGCGGCGCATAGTGGCTAGGCGACTTATCGAAAGGCTGGGCATCTATCGAAATCATCTTCCGCTTGCGAAAGAAGTCGATGCAAAGATGCTTGGCGATGCAACCCATCGAACCTTTGGCATGAGCAGCAGACCGAATATCATCCTTGATGGCCCAGAGCTTGAGCATCGCATCCTGTGCGATATCCTCAGCCTCATCGCAGCCAACACCATAACCTTGACTGATCTGCAAGGTTATCTGCCGCAACTGCGGAACGATATGGATGAATTCATTCTCTGTCATTAGCTCTCTTTTGTTTTATTTGTTCAAAACTACAACATAAACGGAAAAGAAGTGTTTTTCTTAATGGGATTAACCTATATTAACAAGAAAGCCTGGCAATAACGGTTGCCAGGCTTTCTTATTTTATAAAACTGCAAATTATTTATCCAAAGCATTCAAGTTCTGATAGAACCAGACATTCATCTGGTTGGCACCACGATGATTCCAGGCATAGTAAGGAATCAGGGTGAGCTTCTGGTTCTTGACAGAAACGGTGCCGTCAGTAGCCTGGTCGAGCACCTGAGAAGAGGTCTGGATAGCCTTTACAGAGAAGGCAGGAGCGCCCTTAGTCTCTGTATTCTCGATGCTGTAGTTATCTACCAGCGAGAATGCAGGCTTCTTGGCCATAACGGCACGGAGCACTGGCTCGTTCTGATTATCCACAGCCTCAGCGCAATATACCAATGGTCCACGCTCTACGGCAACCTTACCCTTATCATCTGCAACCTTGCCATTAGCAACTACAGTACGTACAGGCATATCGAAGTGGATGCGGATGACATCGCCCTTCTTGATGTTCTTGACAGGGAGATAACCCTTGTTGGCATCGAGGTCAGCCTCTACAGCCTTGCCATTCACGGTTACGCTATAAGCAGGCTTCTCGGCATCGCTATACTTGTAAAGATCGCTAGGCACCACCTGGTTGCGAACCCATCCAGGAATACGAACCAGGAGGTTGGCATTCTTTACACCGCTCTTCTTCACAGCAATCTTGATATCGCCATTCCAAGGATACTCGGTAGTCTCCTCCAGAACCACATCCTTACCATTTACCTTGATGGTTGATGTATTGCCGGCAAAGAGATTCACATAGATATTGTTGGCCTTCACGCCATAGAGATAACCTGGAACAGAAGGGATGAAGCGGCACAAGTTACTCGGGCAGCAGGCACATCCGAACCAAGGCTGGCGGGTGGTGTTTCCATCGGCATTAAACTTATACTTGCCGTCGCTTGACAATGGGTTTGGATAGAAGAATCTGCCACCATCCATGCTCATACCCGAGATGACACCATTATATAAGGTACGCTCCATGCAGTCGATATACTTGCTCTCGCCGTGAAGCAGGAACATACGTTCGAAGAGATAAACCATAGAGATGGCTGCACAGGTCTCGTTGTAGGCAGTCATGTTTGGCAACTCATAGTTATCACCAAATGCCTCACCGTCATGGCGGGCACCTACTCCACCTGTAAGATAGTATTTCTTGCCAACGATGTTTTCAAAAATGCGGTCGATCACCTTCATATAGGCAGAATCCTTGGTCAGGGCAGCCACATCGGCAATACCGGCATACATATATCCGGCACGCACAGCATGACCTACCGCCTCATTCTGCTCCAGGATAGGAGCCTGACTCTGAGAATATGGGTTGCGGATATGAGTCTTGCCACGATAGTCGAGCAGATACTTAGCCTCATCCAGATACTTCTTCTCACCGGTCAAGGTATAGAGACGAGCCAAAGCCATCTCTGCAATCTGATGACCCGGAACGATGGTAGCCTGTCCTGGCTTAGGTCCAACCTCCTTTACCACACAATCGGCATATCGCTTGGCGATGTTCAGGAACTTAGTGCTACCCGTAGCCTGATAGTGAGCACAGGCTGCATCTACCATGTGACCGAGGTTGTAAAGCTCGTGGCTCGCCTCCTCGTCCTTGACCCAACGCTTATTTCCCGACCATCCGTGTGGATGCTTTGGGTTGATGGTACGGGCGGTATAGAGATAGCCATCTGGCTCCTGAGCAGCAGCTACTACATCGAGCACGCTGTCGATGTAAGCCTTCAACTTCTTGTTCGGATAAGTCTGGAGAATGTAGCTGGCACCTTCGATGGTCTTATAAACATCAGTATCATCGAAAGAGAAGCCCATGAACTTGCTTACATCCCACTCCTTGGTATCCAAGCCCGGGTGGTTAGGATGCTGCAAGGTATAAGCAGCCATCTCGAAGTTCTTGTAACGGTGCTCGCTCTCACACTTGCTGAAAGCCAATGGCACGGTTACCTCGCGGGCAGCCTTCAGTCGGGCACCCCAGAAGGTGTTCTGTGAAATCTTCACACTGGTGAATGGTACTTGAGTGAATGGATAGCCATTGCCCAATGTCTTCTGCTTCTGCGCCATTGTAGGCATAGCTACGGCTGCAGAAAGCAATACTGCAGAAATAAATCTCTTCATATTGATAGGTTTAAAATTTATTATTGTTATTTTGATTTGCGGTGCAAAGATACGAAAAGATTCCCAATATAGTGTAACACAAACAATAAAAAATAGGCACAAATCGTTCAAAAGGCAGTTTTTGGGGTAAAAACTGCCTTTATTCTTTATTCATTTATTCAAGTTTCACAAGTTCAGTCATTTATAATCAATCCACCCTTAGGTTGCATTTCCACCTTCAGGTTTCCCTTTTTATCCACCTTCACGGTCTTTACATGAGAATCTGGCCAGAGAGCCTGCTTGTCCTTGCTTGCCGTCTCATAATAATAGGTAACGGTCTTGCCGGCGAGCATAGGCAACTTCAGGGTGAGCTTCATCAGCTGGTCGGTGCCATTCAATCCAGCCACATACCATTTGTCGCCATGGCGACGAGCCACTACGGCATACTTGCCAGGATAACCTGCCACAAACTGGGTCTCATCCCAGGTAGTAGGAACGCTCTTCAAGAAATCAATCTCATGCTTTGGAAGCTCAGTGAGGTTGTTAGGATAGATGGCGATACACTGGATAGCTGCCTGATTCATGATAGCCGCAGCCATTTCGAACACGTCGGTAGTATAACGGCGATGACGACTCTTGTTATCACGAGACAAGTACTTGTTCATGATGGTGCCACCCCAATCCATCGCTCCCACGGCATTGCGGCAGAATGGATGCATGGTCAACTCAAAACCCTCCTGCTTGGCATGATAATCAGAGAAGAATACATTCTCTGAAGCCAGTACAGCCTCGCTGGAAATATAGTTTGGATACATGCGTTCCCAACCTCTTGGCAAGGTGCAACCATGGAAGATAACCTGAATGCCGTAATCGTTGGCATCGCTGAGGATGTCTTCGTAGTTCTGCATGGTCTGCTGCTTGTCGCTACCGAAGAAGTCCACCTTGATTCCTTTTACGCCGATGCTCTTCATCCAAGCCATCTCCTTCTTGCGAGCCACGATGTTGTCCATACAGTTGCGTGGTCCCTGTGGGGCATCATTGGTTACACCATTGGAGTTGTACCACAGCATCAGGCTTACACCCTTGCTCTGGGCATAACGGCTCAATTCTGCTATCTTGTCTCTACCAATCTGCGTATCCCAGAGTGCATCAACCAGCACATACTCATAGCCCATGGTGGCAGCGAGGTCGATGAACTGTTTTTGGTCATTGTAGTTGCAAGAGGCATCTTGCCAAATGAGCCAGCTCCAAGCATATTTTCCCACGCCATACTTCTGGGATGCCTCATAGCGAGGCTCTACTACATCATAAGGGATGGTGGTCTCTACCAATGGTTTCAAGTCCTTACCCACGGTGATGGTGCGCCAAGGTGTGGAGCCTGGCAATGAGAACACGGCATTGTTAGAGCCAATGCCATCGCCTTCTTCCTTCATAGGGAAGGCTATCTGATAACCTTTGTTGGCATCATAATCGCTGATGTGGCACCCTGGGTAATTGCCATGAGAGCCCGTCTCGCTGACCAACACCCAGCCTTCGCCACCTACCTTGAATTGGCAAGGGAAGGTATAGCCTCTGCCATAACCCGACTTGGCTGTGAGCGGAGCATCTGGCTTGTAATCCTCCTCATAACTTGGCTTGGTACGAGCAAAGCCTATCAGAGGGTCGCTCTGTGGACAGAGGAAAGAGGTGGAAATCTTTGGCAGATTGAAGGCTGTCTTCTCTTCATTTACGATGAGATGCTGAGCCTTCAGCTTGTCAAAAGTATAGCGGAAAGCCACGTCATTGTTGCTCACATTGAAGGTAACGGTCATTGGCTCTTTCTTGCTATTGAGATAAGTTACATTGAGCTGGTTGGCATGATAATCCACATGCGAAACCTTAGCAGTACGAAGGTCGTAGCTTTTATCAACCTTTGCCTCACTCTTCTCCTGAAAGGTCAAGCCTTGGCTGAAGTCTCCTACGTTGGCAAGGAGACCGAGCAAGGATGGCTCCATCATTCGCTTGCCTGCATAATCGATGGAATAATAGAGTTTGCCATCGCAGTCTTCCACCACGACATTCAACTTACCATCAGGAGAACTGACGGTACTTTTCTCCGCAAAGGCAGAGAGGGCTGTCATCAAAGACACTGCCACCAAAAGGAAATTCTTCTTCATTCTAAATAATGTAAAATCGTTATGTTGTTATTATGTCCCTATTGTCGATTGTAGTTTTTACACCTACAATGGTTTTGCAAATATACGCCTAAATATTGGGACTGCAAAATATTTCCGTACCTTTTTAGCTAAATAGAAACATACAATAAAGTAAATGCTACATACATGTCATCATTTCATTCAAAATCTTCATTTTATTCAGATATTTATTGTATCTTTGCCATCAAATAGCAAAATCATATCAAAACAATGGAAAAAGCAAAACAGATACCTTACCGTGCCATCGCCCTGGATTTGGATGGCACCCTGACCAACCACGAGAAGGTGGTCACCCCAAAAACTCGTGAAGCTCTCCTCAAGGCTGCAAGCGAGGGAGCCGTCATCATCCTTGCATCCGGTCGCCCTACCTACGGCATCGAACCGGTGGCTGAATGCCTAGAACTGCAGAAGCGAGGGGGATACATCCTTTCCTATAATGGTGGCAACATCGTGAATGCCCAGACCGGCGAGAAACTCTTCACCCAGTTTCTGCCAGATGAGGTAATCCCTGTATTATATAAGTACGCGCGAGAGAAGAACCATGCCCTGCTGGGCTATGCCGGCAACGAGATCATCACCGAGATGCCAGACGATCAATATGTGAAGGAGGAGTCGCGCATCAACAAGATGAACATCCGCAAGGTAGCGAATCTGCTCGAGGCCCTGGAGCCTCATCCTACCAAGCTCCTCATGACGGGCGACCCATCGGATATGCTCAAGGCTGAACAGGAACTGCTGGATATGGTGGGCGATAAGATGGATGTCTTCCGCTCTGCCCCATTCTTCCTCGAACTGGTGCCTAAGGGAATCGACAAGGCGCAGTCGCTGAGAAGACTCCTGGCGAAGATCAATCTCACCCCTGCCGATATGATTGCCTTCGGCGACGGCTACAACGACCTGAGCATGCTCAAGCTTGCCGGCATGGGAGTAGCCATGGCGAATGCCGCCCCGGAAGTAAGAGCCGATGCCGACTACATCACCCTCTCGAATGAGGAAGACGGCGTAGCTGCGGCGCTGGAGCACTTCGGCATGTAGCAGACCATCGCCCCACATACTTACTCCAACCACTAAGGAAACTTGGGGGGAATAACAAAAATTAAATTGAAATATTTTGTGTTTTCTTCCTTTTAGAGTATCTTTGCAGTCAAAAATCACTCAGGAACTATCATCCTGACAGATAACAGAATTAAAGCATATCAACGATTATGTTACAACTTGACGATTTCTACAAGGCCCGCTTCGTGCTGAGCCACGTGATTAGAAAAACTGAGCTGGTTCACACACCGAGAATCAACCCAGATAGTGATGTTTATCTGAAACCGGAATGCCTCCAGAAAACGGGGTCGTTCAAGATTCGAGGTGCATACTATAAGATTTCCCAACTCTCTCAGGAAGAGAAGGAGAAGGGTGTGATAGCCTGTTCGGCAGGCAACCACGCACAGGGTGTGGCTCTCGGCGCTACCGCCATGGGAGTGAAGAGCCTCATCTGTCTGCCCGAGGGTGCCCCTATCTCCAAGGTAGAGGCTACCAAGCGTCTGGGTGCAGAGGTCTGCCTGGTTCCGGGCGTCTATGATGACGCTTACCAGAAGGCGCTGCAGCTGAGGGATGAGCACGGCTATACCTTCGTGCATCCTTTCGATGACGAGAAGGTGATTGCCGGACAGGGAACCATCGGACTGGAAATCCTCGACCAGCTGCCTGATGTGGAAGCTGTGGTAGTACCGGTAGGTGGCGGCGGACTGATTTCGGGAGTCGCTTTCGCCATCAAGTCGCTCAATCCTAACGTCAAGGTCTATGGAGTCCAGGCAGAGGGAGCAGCCAGCATGGTTCAGAGTCTCCACGACCACAAGCAGGAGAAGCTGCCATCTGTGGCAACCGTAGCCGACGGCATCGCCGTGAAGGAACCGGGAAAGATTACCTTCGAAACCTGCTCCAACTATGTGGATGAAATCGTCACCGTAAGCGAGGACGAGATCTGCGCAGCCATCCTGAAGCTCCTCGAGAGCGAGAAGATGGTGGCTGAAGGAGCCGGAGCTGCAAGCGTAGCTGCCGTGATGTACAACAAGGTACCGGTGAAGGGCAAGAAGACCATCTGCGTGGTAAGCGGCGGTAACATCGACGTAACCATCCTCAACCGTGTCATCAACCGTGGATTGGTAAAGAGTGGACGTCTCTGCACCATCGAGATGGAGCTGGACGACAAGCCGGGCGAGCTGGTAGAGGTAGCCTCCGTCATCGCAAGCCTGGGCGGCAACATCACGGGAGTTCATCACGACCGTTCTGCCAACCGCAACAAGGTGAATGCCTGCGTGCTCCGTGTCACCATGGAGACCCGCGACTCCGCCCACGTCAAGGAAATCAAGAATGCCCTGGAACAGAAGGGCTTCCATCTCTGGATCATATAATGTTAAATTGTAAATTATTAATTATAAAACATCAATTATCATGAACGCAATTCATACAGACAATGCGCCTGCAGCTATCGGTCCATATAGCCAGGCGATCGAAGTAAACGGTTTCGTATTTGCATCAGGTCAGATTCCTATCGACCCTGCAACAGGCAACTTCGTAGAGGGTGGCATCAAGGAGCAGACTCGTCAGAGCCTCACCAATGCCCAGAACATCCTGAAGGCAGCCGGCACCGATCTTTCTCACGTAGTGAAGACTACCGTTTATCTGAACAGCATGGACGATTTCGCAGCCATGAACGAGGTCTATGCCGAGTTCTTCAGCCAGCCATATCCAGCTCGCTCAGCCGTAGCCGTAGAGAAGTTGCCTAAGGGCGCACTCGTAGAGGTTGAGGTTTTGGCAGCTAAGTAATTCCTGCATTCCAGGAATCACAGGTCCGAAAACAACAAGGAAAAATATTTTTGATGGAATCCTGCATTACATTCAAGAATCTAAGCATTGGCTATCGTCCGAAGCATCAGCTCCGGGTGATAGCCTCTGCTGTTTCTGCCTCCCTGCATCCGGGCGAGCTCACCTGCCTCATCGGCGCCAACGGAGTGGGCAAATCCACCCTGCTCAGAACCCTTTGCGGTTTTCAGCCACCCCTGGATGGCGAAATCCTTCTTCAGGATCAGCCTCTTTCCGCTTATCCGGCGCAGCAGCTAGCCCGTCAGATTGGCGTGGTTCTCACCTCCCGCATCGATGTTCCCCAACTGTCTGTCAAGGAGATTGTAGGCATCGGCAGGTCTCCCTACACCAATTTCTGGGGCACCCTGACTCCGGCAGATCAGCAGATAGTAGATGAAGCCATCCATCAGGTCGGCATCCCCCACCTTGCCCAGCGCAACGTCTCCGAGCTGAGCGATGGCGAGCGCCAAAAGACGATGATAGCCAAGGCGCTTGCCCAGCAGACCCGCATCATCATTCTCGACGAGCCTACCGCCTTCCTCGATTTCCCCAGCAAGGTAGAAACCCTTCAGATGCTCCGCCGCCTGGCACACGAGCAGCACAAGGCAATCCTGCTCTCCACCCACGATGTAGAGCTGGCGCTGCAGCTAGCCGACAGCCTCTGGCTGATGGAGCAGGACCGTCTCTCCATCGGCACCCCGAAGTCGCTTGCCGCCGATGGTTCCCTCTCGAGATTCATCGATCGCGACGGCATCCGGTTCAACCCGGAAGGAATGAGGATTGAAATAGAAAATGCAGCGCACTGCAAATTTTCCTAGTTTCCATAAGAAATTTGCAGCGCACTGCATTTTTTAGATGATGGTAATCCAGATACCTTCTCCCAGATTCTCCGCCGCCTGAATGCGATTCATCAGACGATGGAGCCAGATGCGGGAGTTCACCACCATCAGCCAACAGATAAAGTCGGCCAATGGTATAAGTCTCCTTCTTTGCGATTCTTTCAACAACAATTTCCATATAAAATAGATTTTTTCGTTCACAATTTTAACTAAACTTTCGTAAGTAAGCCCCACACGCCCTGAACAAACGGTCACCGGCCGAAGGGAAAGGTAAAGGGCAGAAGCTCCAAATGCACCAGAAGCAGCACGCCCTGTTTTACTCTAATTGAGCAAGCTTTGAGCGTTTTTTTTAACGTTAATTATGTTTAACGACCCTTGGGTCTTGCCTGATGAAGTTTGCGTCATAGTATTCACCTTTTTCCACGAGGG